>Ga0302292_1000900_pt1 | contig 20069 bp, 18 predicted proteins | sample III_Fen_N2_1_FD_194553 | JGI IMG/M metagenome (GOLD analysis project Ga0302292, IMG submission 194553) | Peat permafrost microbial communities from Stordalen Mire near Abisko, Sweden - III_Fen_N2_1 | ecosystem: Environmental > Terrestrial > Soil > Wetlands > Permafrost | place: Sweden: Abisko...
GTATGCGTGCTACACTGAATGTAGGATTCATACTGATATTGAAACCGCCGTAAGCGTAGAGCATAAGCGGATTTTTACCGTCTTTTTTCATTCCTTTCTTGTAGGTGATAGACATCGGTACGCGGGTGCCGTCTTTGCTGGTATAGAATACCTGCTCGCTGACATAGTCTTCGGGGCGGAAAGATACTTCAGATTTCTGAAACAGTTCCGATGTGTTTTTTGCAGCATCGAACCGGTAAATGGTAGCTGGGAACGTGTAGGAAGTGAATGTATAAAAAGCTTCGTTGTCGTCTTTGTCACCGGAAAATGCGCTTAGCGAACCGAGCGTAGGCAGCTGAACTTCGTAGAGTTTCTTGCCGTCAAAGTCGAAACCATAGGCATGGTTGGTAGCATCTATCATATATTCGGACAGAATTTTTCCTCCGATAATGGCGGCTTTTTCCAGCACATTGGCGGTTTCGGGTATAATTTCTTTCCAGTTTTCGCGGGTCGGATTTGCAGGGTCAATTTCCATCAATCGTTGTTTGGGCGCTTTCCAGTTAGTAAGGATATATATTTTACCGTTAGCATGGTCTATCACCGAGTAATCGTTGTCGAAGCCAGTAACCAGTGGCGTAAATGCCGATTCGGGTTTGCTGAGGTCTTTCATCAGCAAGCTGTTTCCGGTAGTAGTTTCGGTAATGGATATAAACAGAAACTTTTCGTCGTCGGTTATCCCTGCATAGCATTCTCTGAGCGGATGCTGTTTGTCTTCGTACACCAGCTTGTCTTGCTTCTGCTCCTGACCAATGGTGTGAAAATAGACTTTCTCGTACTCGTTTTTGTTCGAATACTCTTTGCCGGGTTCGGGTGCATCGTAGGCGCTGTAATAAAACCCGTTACCCTGCCAGTTTATTTCCGATGATTTGGACCATTTGATATGGTCGGTAAGCAGTTTCTTGCTTTCAACATCCAACACAAAGATTTCGTTCCAGTCGGAACCACTGCGGGCTATAGAATATCCCAGATATTTTCCGTCTTTCGAAAACGCCAGATTTGCAAGTGCCACCGTACCATCCGCAGAGAGCGTGTTGGGGTCAAGCAGTAACTCAGGCTCCGATTTCAGTGTTTTCTGACGATAGAGCACGCTCTGATTCTGAAGTCCGTTATTTTTAAAGTAGAAATACACGCCATTTTTCTTGAAAGGCGAACCGTATTTCGGGTAGTTTGTCAGGGTGGTCAATCGTTTTTTTAGATTGTCACGGAAAGGTATTTGTGTCAGATACTTCGAAGTAACTTTGTTCTGGGCTTTTACCCATGCGGCAGTTGCCTTCGAGGTGTCGTTTTCCAACCAACGATAAGGCTCTGCTACCTTAACGCCGAAATAAGTATCGACCACCTTACCTTTAGCGGTTGGCGGATATTTTATTTTCGATTGAGAAAAACATGTTGTGATAATTGACATGCCAATAAAGATTGAAATTAAATGTTTCATAATAACGCTTATTTATGATTATTGATCAGATTCAGAAACAAACTCTGCTGCAAGTCTGAACCTTTGTTTATTCTTATTTATCTGTTACACCCAGCTCTTTGGCTATTTGCAGCATATAAGCATGTGCTGCTTCATATTCGTTGGGGATAATACCATCCAGGATAGCATCTTTTATGCGCATTTTTATATCGCCTACAATGGCCGAAGCCGGCAGATTAAAAGTTTCCATAATCTCCTGACCGCTGATGGGCGGCTGAAAATTACGAACCCGGTCTTTTTCTTCTATCTCTTTTAATTTCTGGCGTACCAACTGAAAATTAGAACGGAACCGTTTTACTTTCTCAGGGTTTTTGGACGTGATATCCGCTTCGCAAAGCGTCATTAAATCATCAATGTCGTCGCCCGCTTCGAACAGCAGCCGCCGAATGGCCGAATCTGTTATCTCCTCTTCGCTCAGCACAATGGGACGCATGTGGAGCGAAACCATTTTCTGAACATATTTCATTTTCTCGTTGGTAGGCAATTTCATTTTGCGGAAAATTTCCGGAATCATTTTTTCGCCTACAAAGTTGTGGTTATGAAAAGTCCAGCCCAATCTGCTGTCAAATCGTTTGGTACGGGGTTTTCCTATGTCGTGTAGAAGCGCCGCCCAGCGCAACCATAGATTATCGGTCAGTTCGCAGAGTTCGTCGAGCACAGCCAGTGTATGATAGAAGTTGTCTTTGTGACCGATACCATCCTTTGTTTCTGCACCTTTGAGTGCCAATACTTCCGGAAAAATTAATTCCAACAGTCCGGTCTTTTCCAATAAAATAAAGCCTACCGATGGTTTACGCGATGCCATAATTTTGTTCAGTTCGTCGGCAATTCGTTCTTTGGAAATAATTTCGATACGTTCTTTGTTCCGGACTATGGCATCGAAGGTATTTGTTTCTATAAAGAAGCCCAGCTGAGCCGAAAACCGAATGCCGCGCATCATACGCAACGGGTCGTCAGAAAAAGTTATGTCCGGATTGAGCGGTGTGCGGATAACAAGGTTTCGCAAATCGTCCATGCCGCCGAATGGATCGATTAATGTACCGAATCTGTCTTTGTTCAGGCAGATAGCCAATGCATTGATGGTAAAATCGCGACGGTTTTGGTCATCTTCCAGTGTACCATCTTCCACTATCGGCTTGCGCGAGTCGCGTTGGTACGATTCTTTGCGGGCACCCACAAATTCCACTTCCAGGTCGTTGAGCTTAACCTGTGCCGTACCGAAGTTTTTAAAGACAGTGAGCTTGGCTTTTTTTCCAAGCTTTAATGCCACTTTTTCGGCCAGCGCGATGCCACTGCCCACCACCACCACATCTATATCTTTCGATGGCCTTTTCAGAAAAATATCGCGTACAAAACCACCTATAACGTAGCATTCTTGTTGTTGTTCGTCAGCAGCTTCGGAGATGATTTTAAATATATTATCTTGTAGAAATTCTTGCATAAAGTCCTTATCCGGTTTTAAGAACACAAAAGTAAGTGAATAAATTCAAACGGAGAAATCAAACTGTCTGCTGAAAGAATAAAATTGGAATGTAAATACAAAAAGAGAATACGTTTAGCTATTTCACCAGCTAATCCCGGCTGTTATGTTGCGCTAAATAATTAGGTTGTCTGTTTTGATATCTATACTCTCAATTTCGGCTTATGAATTTCTTGTTTTTCTCTTTGATATAGCTATTTTCAGCGATAAAAACAGGAATAGTTACAATAGTTACTGAGAATGCAAAACCGATAAGCACCAACTTGTACCAGTTTAAGTTTGGCGACAACTCATGTTTAAACACTAGCAATGCGGATAGAATTCCCCAAATAAGAAGGAAAATGAACACAATAGGTTTTGCTCGTTTTCGGTTTGGTGTGTTTGTTGGGTTTACGTTATTCAGTCCTAAAATATGATTCCGATAATAAAAATAAATAAGCGCACTTAATACGAGGGTGAATTTCATCGAAGTCATGTAGATTATTACTACTACGATAAACAGACTCAGAATATAATAAAATATGGTTGCAGATAAAGAAGATACTTTCATTGAATAAAATCTGAAAAATGTTGGTAATTCATGGTTTAATAAATATTCTAGTCTATAGTTTCAGCTTTGAGGAACATGTTTTGGTGCTTAGTTCTAATATTCGCACAACCACCTGAAGCGGTTGTGGGTAACATAGCAGATAACCCTACATTTTACTAAAATAATGTGCCACATACATAAACAGGATAATAAATATCAATGTCCCTGAAAGAATAGCTAATAGTTTGGTGATTCTTTTATTTTTCTTGAAAGGAATCAACCAATGAAAAAGAGTGAATGTCGGCAAAAGGCATAATATGGAAAGTCCTTTTGCATCTGAAGGGTTTTTTATCGACAATAAATAAAACAGGATGTAATAACACAGTATAAAAACTATTATAAAGCGGGCATAGTTGCCCGATAGCTTTTTTGTAGTAGCTGAATACAAAAAATATATAATTGCGATTAAAACAATTACAATTACATCACCACTAAAAAGTAAGGTAAATGTTTCCATGATTTTTATTGATTTATTTTAGTTAAGTGCCTGCAGAACTTACTCCGCAGGTTTTAACTTGAGAGCCGAATCTGCGATATTTTTCTGCAATTCAGGTATGTACTTTTGCATGAGGATCCTGGTCATTTCCATTTGCATCTCGGGTTGTTTTTCAATCATTTTTTTTCCCGTAGGCGTATTGTAAAAAACAATCAGATCTTTTATCTCGTTTTCAGTAAATAACTTATCGTAAACAACCACTAGATCCTCGTCGAGCATTTTTTTGCACATATCTTTGGTTAAGCTCATCAATGAACTCATGAACTGGTTCATAGCTGCAGACTTAGCCGGGTCATTATTTTCTTTGGGAAATTGTGCCGTGATTGCCGGAATGACAGTTCTAAATGTTTTTTCCATAGTCGAATCAACTTGCATCAAGTGAAATAATTGTTTGATGGATTCTTGTTTGGTTTGAGAAAATGAAGTAAATGTTGTTGCTACAAAAATGATTGATAATAAGATGGTTTTTTTCATGATTATTTATTATTGAATTTATATGTCCGTATTTTATTAATGTGTAAAGTTTATGAACTGTAGTGTGCTGTTTTAATGTTCGATAGCATTAAGTAACAAAACTATAATCTACCGCACAAAGGGTTAAATGATTTGCTTCTGTAATGAGTATATATCTTAACATAAACAAAGTGCAAATATAAATAACAAATTTTACATATACAAATTTTAATCACTATAAATTCACTTTATTTGTATGATGTTTTTTCGGTGAAATGATTCAGAAATATTGTGCTTATCATTCTTTCAGTAACTGTTATTATTTATGAGCCTTTGTAACATAACGATATATCTTCGGATACTGAGTAGTTTTGAATTCGGTTCTGTGTGCGAAATATACTTCATAAAAAACCCGCTATGATTTTTCATAGTGGGTTTTTGTCAGAGCACTTACAGATAAGTTTACTCTTCTGTCTTTTTGGCTTTTCTGGCCCTAAGCTTTTTCAACTCTTCTTCCAGTTTTTCAATTTCCTTTTCCTGGTTGTTGATGGTTTTGAGCAGTTCGTTCAGCTCCTCGTTTTCGATAGTAGTAGGATATTGCTCATCCACTCGTTCCAGAAAATCGGCCAGTATGTTCATGTAGTTCATAAAAGCGTCGTAGGGAGTATCAAAGCTTGTTCCCCAGGCATCCTTGTGACTCATGTAGCGGAAATGATCTGTTGACTGTAGTGTCAGCCAGTCGCGCAATAGTGGCTTGTCGGTACACATACGCACCCGTTCACCCACAGCGTATAACTTGTTTAAGGCTTCCTGCTGGAGGTCGTTCCCCATCCAGGGTGTCAAATCCTTGTCGGTGCCAACCCAACTGATAGGATACGGAACGGACAATGCACCGGCAGAGTCGCTCTTTTTGCTCAATTCCGACGGAAGCACAAAGTTCATTTGCTTCTCCAGCGCATGATATGGCAATGCTTTGAGGAATTCGAAGATTCCCGATTGAGCAGATTGAATCATGCCCAGTACCTCGTATCCCATACCAAGGTTGATGACTCCTTCTTCGGTTGGGAGGGCGGCAATGGAAGCAATTAAACTCTCGGATGTCATGGACATGCTCGAAAATCGGAAGGCAATATCGTCGCTCAGGCGATTATTTCTGACTAATAGTTTTAATTTTGGGAGGTACGAGTGATTGTAAACATAGTTCGGGCTTTTCCAGCCTAAAATATGTTTGGCCTCATCAATCATCATGGTTTTATATCCCATTTTATACACGAGCTCACCTACCTCGTCGGAATATATAAGCTCTGAGTTGAATAGTGCCGTAGGGCGTTTGCCAAAAAGCGCTTCTATTTTGTCGGCATGCATTTTCACTTGTCGTTCAAATTCGTTTGCATCGAAAATAGAAGATAATGAATGGGCGTAAGGTTCGGCAAAAAACTCAACGCTTCCGGTTTTAGCCAGGTCTTTGAAGCTGTCAATAACCTCGGGGGCATATTGCTCAAGCTGCTCGAGTGTAACGCCCGAAATAGAGAATGCACAGCGAAATTTACCGTTGGAGCTGCGAATCATTTCTGAGATGGTTCTGTTGGCAGTAAGGTATGATTGCTCAACGGCATTACGCATCCGATCTTCTGTCTGAAAATCATCGTAATAGTAATGATCTTTACCTATTTCGAAAAAACGGTAGCGTTTCAACCGAAACGGAAGATGAATTTGAAAATAAAAACAAATGTTTCTCATGTTATTATCGATATTTGCCTTGCCTTAGCAAGACGATATTTACTTATATTTCTATTAATTACTGAATGGTTTGATAATACCAAACCATCATTTCATAACACTTTCGTATATTTTACGCACTTTTAATCCGGCATCGTACCAGCTAATGTTATTTACCTCTTCGCGTCCAAGCTCGCGTAAACTGTTATACATAGCCGGATTTTTTACAATGGCATAAATGGCATCAGCCATAGCGTCAATGTCCCAGTAATCGGTTTTAATGGCATGTGTCAGAATTTCTGCACAGCCCGATTGTTTTGATATAATTGTTGGCGTACCAACCTGCATCGCTTCAAGTGGCGAAATACCAAAGGGCTCAGAGACTGATGGCATAATGTAAACGTCACTTTCTGCAAGCATTTCGTGTACTTGATTTCCTTTCAAAAAGCCGGTAAAATGAAATCGATCGGCTATTCCGCGCTTCGCCGTAAGATCTATCATTGCCTGCATCATATCACCGCTACCGGCCATTACAAATCGTACTCCACTTGTTTTTTGCAGTACCAAATGGGCCGCTTCAACAAAGTATTCAGGTCCTTTTTGCATTGTAATGCGTCCCAGAAAAGTGACCACTTTGTCTTTTCGAGGAGATTTTGTAAATGAGTCTATATTTTTCAAGGGATCTACAGCATTATGCACTGTGGTTACCTTCCGCGGATCCTGATGGTATTTTTCGATTACAATTTTTCGGGTCAATTCGCTCACTGTCATTATATGGTCAGCCATATCCATACCCCGCTTTTCAATTCCATAAACGGTTGGGTTTACCTGCCCGCGACTTCGGTCAAAATCGGTGGCATGAACGTGAATTACCAGCGGCTTTCCACTGATTTGCTTGGCAAATACTCCGGCAGGATAGGTCAGCCAATCATGCGAGTGTATAATATCAAAATCAGTCTGATGTGCCAAAACACTTGCTACTGCCTCATAATTCGATATTTCCTCAATCAAATTGTCGGGATAGCGCCCCGAGAAGTCGATGCAGCCCAGGTCGTTGGTATATATCCTACTATAGTCGTATTTGATGCCGTTACGAAGCGAGAAGTATTCGTCTGGCGACATGATCCAGCCAATTCGTTGATTTACATAATCCCAGGTGTTTTCTTTCCACACCACCGGAACGTTGCAGGCTCCAATTATTTTTAAAAAACTCTGATCCTCGTCACCATGTGGTTTGGGAATTACAAAGGTGATTTCCATATCATCCTGCAATGCCATTCCTTTCGTCAACCCATAGCTTGCCGTTCCTAATCCACCCAGAATATGCGGCGGAAATTCCCAACCAAACATTAATGCTTTCATGTATTATTCGTTTTCGTATTTTTCCAACAAGTCTAACACTCTCAAAATCTCAGCCACACTCATGGCAAACGACATTCCTCCATGTCCTTTAAACGGTGGATTCCCATCAAAGAGTTCAGGAAGAGAACCAACGCATAATTCTGTCATTTCGGCCTCAAAACCAACAAGCATTCTTTCAAGGAAAGATTTACCACTTTGTTTGTAAATTTTCAGGTAAGCTCTGGCAAATGCACCAAAGGTATAGGGCCACACAGGGCCGTTGTGGTAATTTCGATCCCGTTCCAATTGCCCGCCAACGTAATTTGGTCTGTATGAGCCACTTTTAGGGCTTAATGTCCTTAGTCCTTTTGGTGTGAGCAATTCTTTGGTAGTAATGTCCAAAACAGATTTTTGTTGCTGTTTGTTCAATGGTGAGAAGGGTAATGCCACCGCCCAAATCATATTCGGTCTTACTTCCCAGTCGTTATAACTACCGTTCACATAATCATACAGATAAGTCCCATTCCAAAAAGTTTTGGTAAAAGCTTCACGGGTTATTTCGCCTTGATAATCGAGCAGATCTGCTGCATGATCATTTCCTGTTTCACGTGTCAGTTGTGCTGCAAATTTAAGCGCATTGTGCCATAAGGCGTTTATCTCAACCACATAACCGGTTCGGGGAGTGATAGGATATCCGTTTTCCATGGCATTCATCCATGTGGCTGGTTTTTCCGTGCCGTTTACATACAACAATCCGTTACTGTGTAAAAACAGGTTTGGGTGATTTTGCTTCCGGATGAATGATATAATATTGGTGACTAACTCTTCGTATCGATTAACCGCTTCAGACAAAGAAACTATTTCGGCAAATTGCTGTACTGTCCATATAAACCACAGCAAAACGTCCGGGTCATCAATGGCATCAAGTTTGAAACCGGCTCTTTCGCCTCCAATAAAACGCTCTATTTCGGGAATAGCAGTTTGCATAATCGCATCAAAATAGTCCATTCTGTTCACAGTGAGCGTGCAGCCAGGTAATGCAATAAATTGGTCGCGGGCTCTGGCACCGTACCATGGATAACCTGCCAGTAAATAGGTTTTATCTCCTTCTCTTTTGTAGAATTGTTCGGCCGAGTTTTTCAGGCAGGCAAACATATCGGTTCTGGGGTTTCTGCGCAGCAGTTCTTCTTCCCAAAGCAATTTTAGTTTACGTGGTGAGACTTCTGACACTCCAGCCGAAAAAATAATGGATTCCCCTTTTTTTATTGGCAATTCGAAATAGCCGGGTACCAGTAAATCTTCTTTAAACTCATATCCGCGTTCCTGTTCTTTATAGTATTCTATGTTTTTATACCAGTAGGGTTGATGGTTATAAGTTACTTTTTTTGAAAACTGCATGTGCAGGGATGGATATTTTTCGTACAACCGCATGCTGATACCATCCTGAACTTCAGTAAATGATGTGTCGGCCTCACTGTTCTCGTGGGTTAAGTCATTAACACTGCGAAAAGCTAATAACGGCTTGAATCTTAGTAAGGTTGCCGAGTGAGCCTCCAGCAATGTATATTTAATCAGAATGCGTGGCTCGAAAGAAACTAACATTCTTTCTTTGGACAGAATAACTCCTCCCACACGATAAATAGTACGTGAAACTATCTCGCAGTCGAACTGACGAATGTACTTGTGCCCGTTTGGACTAAAATTATTCCCCTCAAACTTGTGAATGCCTAAATTGAATTCTGCACCATGCTGAATTACCGTTTCGTCCAGCGATGATAGCAAAACATGATTCGAATTATTTATTTCCGGAATCGGCATTACAAGCTGTCCGTGATATTTCCTGGTATTGCAGTCAATTAAGGTTGTGCTGTTGTATGTCCCGGCTCTGTTGGTCCTGATCATCTCTTTCGAAAGTGATTTTTCAAGGTTTATCAGCAGGGTCTTGTCAAAATTAAGATAACTCATAAATTTATTCTAAGATTTGATATTCATATTGGGTTACACCGAAGCATTCAGAATACTTGTTAGTGAGAACGTAACCTAATACTGAGTAGGAGAAAATATTTTTTTTGTTTTATCGACTGCAATATATAATACTTTTTTGGAAAAAAAAAGGCTTTTGTGGATAAATTTCCTCGTTTTGTAAAGGTTACAGAATTATCCAATTTGCACACCAGTGAATGCTCATATATTTGTTGTTTAGCACTCAGCATCTTCATTAATATCTTTGTTTTTTATAAATTCCGATTTTTGTTTGTATTAATACGTTAACTTCAACAGGAAATTGTAACTTTGTGTCGAAAACAAAATAGGTAATACATGCTTAATGAGCCCGATAATTCTTTAGAAAAGCGTCAGTTTGTCAATGCAGCATTTATTCCAGCTATTCTGGGACTATTGATGGTATTAAGTTTTTTGTTAGAAAAAGGGATGGATTGGGATTTTCATACAGGTGGAATTTTTCCGCGCCGTGTGGAAAACATATGGGGAGTATTTACGCTGATTTTTATTCATGCCGATTGGGGGCATTTAGCTAACAACGTGATTTCGTTTGTACTTTTGAGCAGTTTCCTGTATTTCTTTTATAAGCCGATTGCCACTAAAGTATTATTCATTTCGTACATTGTCAGCGGCTTAATTCTTTGGTTGATAGGAAGAGAGAGTTGGCATATTGGCGCCAGTGGTCTGATTTATTCGATAGCTTTTTTTCTCTTTTTTAGTGGAATTATACGTAAACATGTGCCACTTATTGCTCTGTCGCTGGTGGTTGCATTTATTTATGGAAGCATGATTTGGCATATCTTTCCCTGGTCGGTTGAAGATACTATATCCTGGGAAGGTCACCTCGCCGGCGGACTTGTAGGTGTTGTTTTGTCAATATGGTACAGGAAGGAAGGTCCACAAAAACCGATAGTTCAATGGGATGAGGATGAAAATGAGCCTGACGATAATTTAAATGAAATTGTGGAATCAGTCGAAAATAACAATACACAAACTCAGGAAATAAACGAGTAAATATGGAAAAAGATAAATTAAAAGAAATTAATTTGTTACAGCTTATCGCTATGCTGTTTAACTGGTTAGGTGGCTTGTTGAAATCTCTTCTTGAAGGTTTAGGTTACTTACTAAGGCTTTCTTATCGTCATGCTTTGATAACGTTAATTATCACTGGTTTGGCTGTTGGAGTCGGTTTGTTTATATCCAGACCCTCTGCCCGCATTTATAAAGCCGAAGCCATGGCTATGATTTATGGGTCAGAAGCGCAGACAGTAAAGGAAGTATGCAAGCAACTAGAGAACTCAATAGCTACTAATAACTTGTATTCTTTGTCGGCTATACTTCAGATTCCTGATAGTGTTGTCCGAAATATTACTCAATTTCAGTCGTTTTATGTAATAGATTATCTGAAGGATAAGGTTGCTGACAGAGTGGATTTTGATAATAATCATCCGTTGACAGATACGTTGAATGTTAGAATGACAGACAGACTTTATTTCAGAATAAAAACTAAAAATACCAGTCAAATTCCAATTGTTCAAAAGGCATTGCTAAATTATTTCAACACTAATGAGGTGATGAAAACTCAGTTTGAAAATAAGAAAAATGAATTGAAGCAAGAAATTGACATTTGTAATGCCGAATGCAAGCGGATAGATAGTCTGGCAAAAGTTTCGTATTTCAAGGATGTAGATAAACAAATAAAGTTTGATAATAATAAGCTGATAGTCGGCGAACAAAAGAAACAATTATTTTATGGCGATTTGCTTGAGATACATAAAGCAAAATCTAAAGCTGAAATTCAGTATGTAAATTATAAACAACCGATGGCTTTGCCTTCTGGCTTTGCGGTTATTCAAATTCCGATTAATGGTAGTGTAAAATATGGAATTCTCAGCTTGTTAATAGGTTACTTTGTTTCGCTTATTGTAAGTGCGTTGTTCGAGAATCGTAAGAAAATAGCGAAATATCTCAATCGTATATAGTAGTAGAAATTATTTCAACGAGTCATCAGAAATCATCCGAATTATTTGCTCACGCAATGTTTGAGCAACAAGTAATTCGGGTGATTTTTTTTGTACCAAAATTCTGAATCGCCAATTTGTTATTTGTTTTATTACCCTGCTGTAACAGCCTAGAGCTATTTTCCCTAGAGGAAATTGAATAAAAAAGAATAGTAGTAAGCACCACCATTCGGAACTAACAAAATAGCCGAAAAATACTGTTTGCAAAATGTAACATAATGGAAATGTAAACATTCCTAACCCAAACTGTAGTGAACTGAAAAAACCAGTAAATTCGGGTTTTATGATGTATTTCCGTATAAAAACAGGCGCAAGGAAAGGGATAACATTCAACGCAAAACCAATTAAAAAGATGGGAAGAGTTACAAAGCTCAATAATCCGTTTAAAAGCAAATTTGTTACCGATGTGACTTGCTTATCTAATATTCTGCTTTTCAGATTAAGCTTTTTCAATGCAATGATGTATTTTGAGCACAATTCATCCAGCGTTTTCACTTTTTCAGAACTTGAACTCTCCAGCGCTACTAACCTTCCAGCAACAGCTTGTCGTGCTTTGAATCTGTTTAACGTGTTGTCCGATAGATTTAATTCGTTCAAGACGGATGTAGTTGCTGTTTCGACTGCTATTTCGAAACATTCGTAATAATCATCTGTTGCCAGATTAAAGGATAAATTTTCCAGATCGTTACGTAACCTGTCTCTGATTTCATTAGTGGTGGTTACAGGATTTTCATTGTAACTATTCATATAATCAGAGACACCAATCGGTTTCCCCACGTTAATGATAATATGTTTGTTGGCTTTTACAATGCTTCCAAAGTCAAGTCCCACAGGAATAATCTTTACACTGTTTTCTTTTCCAAGCTTTTGTTGTGCTGCAAATGCGATCCGAAAAATTCCCTTGACCAGTGGTCTAAGCTTACGCTCAATTTCCTGATTACCTTCAGGCATTATACCAAGCGCTTTTTTATTTGTCAGGACTTCCACGCATTGATCAAATACTTCATTGTTTTTACCCAGATTTTCCATGCCATCGCGCATCCTAAAGGCAGGCATGATTTTGACAAAACGTAAGAATTTTGCTGCGTTTTTATTTTTGAATAAATCTGCTCTGGCAAGGAATATAATGGGTAATGTTGGTCGAACAATAGCGTGAACTGCAATTGCATCCATCAAGGCATTTGTATGATTTGGGGCAAATATTACAGTACCTTCAGTTGGGATATTTTCTTTTCCGGTAATTATAAATTCGCCATAATAGCGTTTAAATGAAAAGACTGTATATCTTCTGGTTAAATTAAATGCGAGTGTCAAGTCGTATATGTTGGACATAGAAACTGGTAGTTGTGATTAATTAATTTTTTACTGGTTTTCCCGACCAATAAGTAGCAATACTAAGCCCGGAAATTATATGCCAGATTCCCCACCATGCAGTAATAAATAGCATTCCTCCTAATGCCATATCGTGCGGAAATATCTTTGTGTTGAATAGCAATACCAACCCTAAACCGGAATTCTGGATACCCATTTCTATTGTAATTGTTCTTCTGTTGCGGTTTGAGACTTTAAATATTGATGCCAGCGAAAATCCTGTAAGGAATGCCAGTAGATTATGTATGAGGACAATGAAGAATACGTAAAAGATATGTTTTAGAAATAAATCCAGGTTATTGGAGAATGCTAAAACAACCAATAGGATGAAAAAGACGATGGAGATGTATTGAATAGGTTTTTTCAGTTTTTCAGTAATTAGAGGGAAGTATTTTGCAAAAAGAATTCCCAGAATTAGTGGTATGCCCAGCAGAAGAAAAACAGTTTCAAACATTTGCAGATTATCTATTTCCAGTGATTGCAACAGTTGTCCGGCTTTGTTGCTTATAAAATGCATATACAAGCCTCCCCATAATGCAAAGTTGAAGGGGGTAGTAAATGTAGCCAATATAGTCGTGCTGGCACTTAATCCTACAGAAAGTTCTGTATTTCCCTTTGCATACGAGGTCATAAAATTGGATATATGCCCGCCCGGACAGGCTGCTACCAAGAACATTCCCATCGCAATGGTGGGCGTAATGAAATTATTGAGAGCTATAACAAGCAAAAAAGTCATAAATGGTAATGCAAATATATGTCCGAATAAACCCACCAAATAGGGTTTTGGTTCTTTAAAAATCTCAATAAATTGCTTTGGTTTAATGTTTAATGCCACACCAAACATGATAAAACCCAACACAATATTGATAAAATGCATACTCGATGCAGAAAAATTTATTCGGATAGGATCCAGTTGTTGCAAAGCTTCGTACATAATTATCGTTTCTCTTTCTTTTTTAACCCTACAAATATATGAATTTATTACTGTTTTGATCGTTCTCCAGAGTTGAATAAAGATGTTTTGTTTAATCTGTTTTTTATGTACCTTTGTTTTAGTGTTTAAGTAATGTACAAATTTTATGAAATATATGCGTAAAACTGTCTTAATGTTGTTATTTACAATGGTTATTGTGTCAGAATCTTGTGTCGGAAAAAAGAATAACGGAGATATTATTGTCCGTTTGGAAACTACTTACGGTACAATAAAAGTGAAATTATATCCTGAAACGGTTAAGCATCGCGATAATTTTCTGAAGTTGGTTAATGATGGATATTACAATGGTGTTCTGTTTCATCGTGTTATAGCCAATTTTATGATTCAGGCAGGTGATCCAAAATCCAAAACAGCTCAAGCGGGAGAGTTGCTCGGGTCGGGTGACGTAGGATATACAATTCCGGCAGAGTTTATTTATCCCCAATATTATCATAAACGGGGAGCATTGGCGGCAGCTCGTGAAGGTGATCAACAAAATCCGAAGAAAGCCTCATCAGGATGTCAATTCTATATTGTCCAGGGAAAAAGATTTACAGATGCACAGCTGGATAGTCTTGAGGGAGTTAGAATGGTGAAGCTGGAAGAGAAAATGTTTCATGAAATTGGACAGAAGAAGCTGGCTGAAATAACCCGATACAGAAAAGAAAATAATCAAAAGAAACTGGATACGATGGGCGATTCGATTATGGCGGTAGTGCAAACTCATTTAAAAAATCATCCTTCCTATAAATTTACTGCTCAACAACGTAACGATTATAAAACCCTGGGTGGCACACCACATTTGGATGGTAACTACACCGTTTTTGGCGAAGTGGTGAACGGAATGGATGTCGTTGATAAAATTGAAAATGCAACAACTGACGATAATAACCGACCAATAGAAAATATCAAAGTGATAAAAGCGATAGTAGAAAAATAAATAGCCATATATTTTTTATATATGGCTATCTAATCTTTATTGATGTTGAGGTCTTAGCAGGTCATTGACAGTTTTCACTGGATTGAATGTTTCGATCGGCACTTCAACGAAAATTGTGTTCCAATCGCTCATAGCACCGTTCCATAGGCCAGGTAGTTCTAAAGCTTTCAATTCCTTACCGTTTTTCGATTTCAATGAGATAAATCCGGTGTTCTTATCTACGTACTTCAGTAAATCAAATTTCTCACCTTTATAATTTTTCACAGCACAGACTAAGTCTACTGGATTAAAATGCGTAGATTTCTGCATTTTTTCTTTGTCCGAAGGATTGTTGAGATATATTTGTGAACTTTCCAGAATCTGAGGAGAAATTGTACCATCGGCATTTACTGTAAGAAATGGACCACCACCAGGCTCACCTACATTTTTTACCATTCCACAGACACGCATTGGACGATTTAATTTATTGTATAGATACCTGCGTAATTCATCATTTGATAGTTTTTCTAATCCATCAGAATGGTTGTTCAGCCGTTTTTCGCAAAACTGTGAAATAACTGAAAGTTTAGCTGAAGAGATTGATTCGTTTTCAAGTTCTTGTAAATAACTGAAACTTTGTTTTTGTAAGTTTATCAGTATTCCGGCAATAACTTTCTTGTAAATAACTGTCAATTCTTTAAGTGAATCGGGTACTATATTATCTATGTTTTTAATAAATATAATATCGCCGTTCAGATCATTCAGATTTTCGATAAGTGCACCATGTCCACCGGGACGGAAAACCAAAGATCCTTTCTCACGAAAAGGCTGATTATTCTCATCTGCAGCTATTGTGTCTGTAGATGGTTTCTGTTCTGAGAAACTTACGATATAACTCACACCATATTTTTTTTCGAAAGCGTTGAGCGATTCATTCAGATGTTTTTCAAACAGCAGGCGATGCTCTTTGGATACAGTGAAGTGGATGTTGACGTTATTGGACTTATTTTTAGCATACAAAGCTCCTTCAACAAGGTGTTCCTGTAATGGTGTGCGTTTTTCAATCGGGTAGGAGTGGAAGCGCAATAAACCTTTGGGCAAAGAGCCATAATTTAAACCGATCTCCAGCAAAAGATTTGCAACAATGGGTTTGTATTGTTTGTTGAGAATTAATTCTTTGATGGATAGTTTGTTGTTATTTATGCAAGTGCTATTCAACTCATTATAGAATGCAAATTGCTCAATTTTATTGAAAAATGTATTTTCAAATTCGTTTTGTGGTTCGTTTTTATCACTTTCCAAAAACTCAAAAAGATCTTTGAACATTCTGCTGGCAGCGCCTGAAGCCGGAACAAATTTAATGATGGTTGCTTCGGTCTGAAGATACTCATCCCATTGTTTTAGAGTAATTTTTACGTCATCCTCGTTTACTTGTGCAATTCCTTTTTCAGGCTCAGCAGCACTTATTATTTTTAGGAATGGAAATCCTGCAGCAAAGGAACGGAGTTGTTCTTCAATCTGTTCTGTAGAAATTCCACGTTGTTGTAGTATTGTATTATCAGCAGAGTTAAGCATATATAATTTTTTTTGATTTAATTTATTCGGCTAATTGTAATTTTAGAGAATCTATATCTTTTTTTCTGGTATTTAATTCTTCGATGTAACTGACAAGTCGCATCACCGAATCGTAATTAGACATAGGTAATTCCCCTAAAAGTGAGAGCGATGTTCTGGCGTATAATAAGGCACTATCTAAATCACCGGTAATTTCATAGGCTATCGCTAAATTGTTAGCAGCGTGAGACTTGGTCAAACGACTTCTTTCTGTGTTGTAAGCAGATTCCCATAAGCTAATGGCAGATTTCCAATTTTTTACATAAACAGAATCCATTCCTTGTTTCATTGTTTTATTTTTACTGTCGTAAAAATATCTATCTACTTTATCCCAATATGGAATGAACCTGTCTACACATTTACGACCTACTGATAGTGCCCCATCTATCAGAGCATCAGTTCTTTTTGGCAACTCTCTTACTGCTTGTTTTATATTGTCCGAACTTGATTCCCAGGTAACAACATCCTTGAATTTTACTTTGGTTACATCCGGTTTGTTTAAATAGTGAATGCTCCAGGTACTTTCAAACTGAAGCTCAATAGTTGCTATGAAGGTATTTTTGTCTATTGCGAAAGACTCTACGTACGACTCATACATATTGTCTATCACTTGTATTTTATCAAGCGAGAGAATAACGTTGGCATGGTTAGCTTGACATAAACTTTTGACACTATTTGCGTCTAATTCGGCAATTTGGGAAAAATCGTTACTTTTATTAGTCGAATTGGGTATGAGATTAATTGTGGTAAAAAAATCTTTTCCTTCCACATCTTCCAAAAGTGCTCCCAAACAATATATAGACAGACTATCTGTAGGAATGTTCACGCTCTTTGCTTTCTGATTTAGTTGTTCGGTTTTATGCCCCTGATATGGCGGTTGTACAACGGTGTTATTGACAAGAAGCAGGTTGTTTGCTCCGGGAGCAAAGGCTACCTGAGCAGGACGGAGAACATCCAATGATGTATAGAGTAAAGGAGTACTACAAGATGTTATAAAAACAACTCCAAAAGTAAGGAGAATGCATTTCAGTTTTTGAGTTCTCATAATTGATTTTGGTTATTTCACCGTAAAAATAGAAAAATAATTTTATAAATCCAGCTCTAAACCATCGTAAGCCAGTTGAATATTCTTTGGTAATTGTTGGTTCACTATTTCGTGTAAATGCATATGATGATTCATATGTGTGAAGAAAGTTTTTTTAGCGCCAATTTTTTCGGCAATCTCTAATGCCTCATTAAGCGAAATGTGAGATATGTGTGGCTCTGGACGTAATGCATTTAATACCAAAATATCCAAATTCTTAAGCTTTTCAATACTGCTTTCTTCAATAGTTTTTACGTCAGTAAGATAAGCAAAACTGCCAATTCTAAATCCTAAAATTGGTAATTTGGCATGCATAACTCTTATTGGTTGGATTTTTAAATTGTTTATAAAGAATGAATTTTCATTTATTTCTTGTAGCTCAATCACAGGAGATCCCGGGTATCTTTTTTCTCCAAAACAATAAGGCATATTTTTTTTTATTACATCACATACTTTTTTTTCAGCATAAATCAGGGATTTCCCCAAAGGGCGTAAATCATCAATCCCACCAACATGATCATAATGTTCATGCGTAATCAGTACGCCGGATAGTCTGTCAATTTTGTTTGTCAACAGTTGTTGTCGCAAATCAGGTCCGGCATCAATTAAAATCTGAGATTCTCCTTCTCGGATTAAAACAGAGGCTCGTAATCGCTTATCTTTTTTATCTGTAGATAGACAGGTTTCGCAGGTACAACCAATTTGTGGAACGCCAGTTGAAGTTCCGGTACCAAGAAAAAGAATATTCATAATTAATCAGAAATTTTCAGTTCATAGTCTTTGTTACGGATTATGACGACACATCAGAGTTTCATCCTTATACGCCATTCCTGGGGATAAAGATTATTACACCTGTTTCCCATGTTTTTTAGCCAGCCTAAAGCTTGTCCTTTATAACAAACCAACAGGTAACCTCGTTTACTATCAGGTAGAAAAATAGCTTCTTTTTTCAAAAATAAAATTGCAGTGTTTAAATCAACTTCCACTGTCTCCACCGATTCTTTATCAAGTTTCTTTGATAAGGCTATACTTGCAGAAGGTATAAAGTCCGTTCCTTTCATCTCACCTAGCAATATACCGGAATGCATACATTTAAGATGTTTGCTGATTAATAAGTAATCATTAAGCCTTTCGGATGAAAATGCATTGAGCCTATTGTTATCACTGATTATTGTCCATTTGTTAGTGTCGGTTAAGGATAAAGTTGGAATGTTATTTAATGCTACAATTTTTATGCCTTTTTTATCAGTCTTAATCTTATTGCCTGTTTTATTTGTTTGTGCAGTTTTCCTAACCACAGAAATAAAGAATCCCTCACCTTTTGTTTTGTGAGGATAAAATCTGTAGCCATAATCGCTACTTGTGATGTCGGTATTTGCCTGTAAATCAATTTTCAGGAGTTCAGCCCCAAGTTCTTCGCATATCCAACGCACATTATCTTCATTTTCCTTCCGGTTAAAAGTGCAGGTGCTGTAGACCATAATGCCTTCTTCCATGAGCGAGTTCCATACGGAGCTAAGTATCTCACGCTGGCGCGCTGCACATAAACTTACATTGTATTCCGACCACTCGTTAATGGCTCCTGCATCTTTACGAAACATTCCTTCGCCAGAGCAAGGGGCATCTACAACAATTGCATCAAAAAATCCCGGTAGGTTAGAAAAATCGCTGGGTTCGTTATTCGTTACTACAACGTTTGGATTTCCCCATTTAATAAGATTTTCTGCCAAAATATACGCTCTTGATCGGATAATTTCATTGCTTACTAACAAGCTGTTTTCCGATAATGCCTGAGATAGAAGAGTCGATTTTCCTCCGGGTGCAGCACACAAGTCCAGCACTGTTCGTGCCTCTTTGAAATGTTGTATAAGGGCTTGCTGGAGAAACATGGAACTGGCTTCCTGCACGTAATAGACTCCGGCATGAAAAAGCGGATCGGCAGTAAATAAGGGGCGCTCATCCAAATAATAACCAGTTTCACACCAAGGAACCTGATTTTTTGATGGCGCATAATCCATCTTGTTGTTAACTCTAATGCTTGTTGGAGGGGTTTCACCTAGAGCTTTTTCAAGTGCTCCAAAATCATCTCCCAGTAATTCGGTGGTACGTCTAATAAAGGCTTCAGGTAAAGTCATTGAATCGATTCTTATTTTTTAGCTGGCTTTAATTTATAGTTGATAATCGTAAACGATTTTGATTGTATATATTCAAAAAAAGAAAGCAGTGAAGTTGTTAGTCACTGCTTTCCGGATAACTTATGAAAAAAATTATGCTTTACTTGAATCAAGTATGCTGATTGCCATTTCGAGAATTTTAGTGTCATCCAACATTACCAATCCTCCATCCGGCCCGGGTTCTATATGTACTCCGCAACTTTTGCCATCTTTGTAGTCGTGTCCTCCAAAATAATTACGCACTGTTTCTTTTTCCAGACCAAGTTCTGAAGCGATCTTAGTCATACTTCCGCTTGGAAGAGCATCTTTCACCCTCCTCAG
>Ga0302292_1000902_pt1 | contig 20037 bp, 14 predicted proteins | sample III_Fen_N2_1_FD_194553 | JGI IMG/M metagenome (GOLD analysis project Ga0302292, IMG submission 194553) | Peat permafrost microbial communities from Stordalen Mire near Abisko, Sweden - III_Fen_N2_1 | ecosystem: Environmental > Terrestrial > Soil > Wetlands > Permafrost | place: Sweden: Abisko...
TGCAGTAAAATCCTTCAACGGTTGAAACGACATATCTTCCGGTGTCTGAGTTTTTCTGCCAAGCGCCAACTGCTCCTCCCGGATTAAAATGTACCACTTTCCCCGGAGACACTTCCAAACCAACATGTCCGCCCCATTTTCCGCCAAACCATTTGCCTTCGGTTTTAGCAATGGGTTTTGAACCGTAGATGACATGAACGGTGGCAAATAACGAATCTTGGGCGGAAATCCAATAACAGTTGAAGAAGATGAGGAGGTGAAGTAGGTGTTTCATTCGACAAGATGTTTAAATTAGCATTGAATTTAAAAAATTCTGAGCAGAATGCAGCACAAACCGGTCCAACATTATCGTTACAATGCGGATATTTTAACCATCACGAAGGAAAATATCGAGTACTTCATATCGCATTTTGAACCGGAAAAAGAACCGGAATTGATGCATTGGCTCAATTTCCATTCGATGGAAGATACCAATTCGATTGCGCGTTTTTGTGATAGGCTGTCGATTGATAAATTGATTCAGGAAGATTTGTTTAAAGGCACGAAACGTCCGCGTTTGGAAGAATGCGAACATTACATCTTCTTTTCCATCGTTTCCGCTTTGCCTTCGCAAGAAAATGATTTCGAACTCAGGAAAGAGCGCATCAGTTTTATAGTCGGAAAGAATTTTTTGATTTCGTTTCAGGAACGTGTTTCGGATCACTTTCCGGAAGTACGCGATCGTTTGGAGCTGAAAAAAGGAAAGATTCGCATGCAAGGGCCTGATTTCCTGTTGTTCCGAATGCTAGAAGCGATTATCGATAACTACACCGAAGTGGTGGAAGGAATCGCGGCGACAATCGTTACCCTGGAATCGCTGGTGGTGCGCTTTCCGAAAAGTGAAGTGTTACGTCGCATCGAATGGCAAAAACGTAAGTTGGTCGAATTGAGGAAAATCATTCAACCCATTCGGGAGTTGGTGGCGCAAATTGATCGTGCTGAAAATCATTTTTTTGCTGAAGAAAACGATCATTATTTCCTTGACCTGAAAGACAGTTGTGTAGTAGTAGTTGATGAAATTGAAGAGCAAAAACAAATTCTCGACGGTTTAACCAATCTGTATTATGCGGCGCAAGGTCAGAAAATGAATGAGATCATGAAGGTGCTCACGGTTATTAGCGCCGTGTTCATTCCACTCACCTTTATTGTGGGAGTTTACGGGATGAATTTCAAATACATGCCTGAATTGGGTTGGCGATACGGTTATTTTGTCGCGATGGGATTCATGTTCGTGCTGGCAATGGCACTCATTTTTGTGTTCTACAAACGCGGTTGGTTGCGTCGAAATAAATAAGATGACTTTAGTGAAAGCGCTTCGTTCACCGTTGACTTGGTTTGTTGTATTACTCACGTTTTATACGGCCTTTAAATTGGTGAAAGAAGATAAGGTAATGGAAGTAATCCGTTCCGACGGTCGCGGTTATTATGCTTATTTACCGGCTTTGTTGATATACAACGATCCCACGTTTACCGAGTCGAAAAAAGCCGAGCAACACTATCATGCCGGAGACATTGATCAGCTGTACCTGTTCAAAGATAAAAACGGACATGTTTACAACAAGTATTTCCCCGGAACAGCCCTGTTGCAATTGCCGTTCTTTTTGCTGGCATGTTTCCTAGCCTGGATCAGTGGTCAACCCATTGATGGCTATTCTGAAATCTTTCATTGGTGTTATTTCCTTGGCAGTTTGGTGTATACATGGTTGGGAATAGTATTGTTCAGGCGGAGTATTCGGTTCTTTTTCCCAGCTAAAACCCGAAGTGTTGATTGGCTCATTCCTCTGCTGTATGTAGCCACACCGCTGTTGTATTATTCGTTTTCAACGCCTTCATTTACGCATCATTATTCGTTTTTTCTGTTTGGTGCATTTGCGTACTTGGTGATTCGGCTAAAAGAGTCCATTACCTTAAAACGAATGATCCTTCTTGGTGTAGTCTTGGGATTGATACTGTTAATCCGCCCAACGAACATAACGGTCTTATTGCTGATTCCGTTTCTCATCGGATCAAAAACCGAATTGCTGGCTTGGATCAAAAATCTGTTCACTGAAAAACGAACATTACTTTTTGTCGCCGCGGGTTCCTGCATGGCGATTATTTCTCTCTTGTTGTTTTCCTGGAAATGGCAAACCGGAAACTGGCTCGTTTGGTCCTACAGCGGTGAAGGATTTCATTTTCTTCAACCGCCTATTTTGACCTGTTTATTGAGCTTCCGAACCGGTTTATTCGTGCACATGCCGGTGTTGTTGCTTTCAGTGGTGGGAATTGTATTGTGGTTCCGTAAAAACAAGTTTCAAGCACTTTGGTTAAGTATCTACTGGCTCTTCAATTGCTGGCTGATTTTCTCGTGGTGGTGCTGGGATTATGAATCTTCGTTTGGCAATCGCCCGTTTGTGGAACACTTGTTCTTTTTGCTATTACCGCTTTTTGCAGTAGTTGAACGAAAGTCGTTGCTGGCATATAGTTTTGTTGGGTTTTGTGCGTTGATCGGTGGCATTCGTTTTTATGAATCAACAATCGGATTTATGGTTGATCAGCGTTTTACCAAAGACAATTTCCTGCCAAGTTTACAGTTCTGGAAATCCAGTAATAGTGGACGCTGGTATTTCACCAAATCATGTGTTCCGTTTGGTGATAAAAGCGCTGAAGTTCTTTTGGTAGATCAGCCTGCAGAGCGCAATGCGCTTCCGACAGATGAATTTTTGTTTACGGTTGATTATCCGTTTCCGGCCAACCGAACCAATGAGCGCTATTATTTGCGTGTGCAATTGGAGAAGCAAATCGGCGAAAAACGGTTTGAAGGCGTGTATTTAATCATCGATGCCAGTTCTTCGAAATCAACCAAACGGTATTACAAAAGCATGGAGTTGTACAACGATCGTGAAGAAGGTCGAAACGGCTGGGTGACCTTGAATTTTGAGTCTCAAATCCACGATTACCTGCAAGAATACGAAACCGTTCGGATCTATATTTGGAATCAGGGAAAACAACGCTTTCGCTTGCGAAATGTAAAAATGGTTTTGGAAGAATATAGCTAATTATGAATGGGGGAATTATCAATTATAAAGTGGACTTTCTTTATAATTCATCATTGAAAATTCACCATTTTAAGTCTCCTTTTCAATTAACCTCTCATCGTTCATAACTCGTTCTGCACCTTCAACTTTCAGCCCCTAATCCGTGTTATATTTGTTACTTGCACTATCAGTGGAATTATGGCGGAAAATCAGTATACGGAAGACAACATACGGTCGCTTGACTGGAAAGAGCATATTCGCTTGCGTCCGGGAATGTATATCGGTAAATTGGGTGATGGTTCGGCGGCAGATGACGGTATTTACATCTTGGTAAAAGAGGTGATGGATAACTGCATCGACGAATTCGTCATGGGCAATGGCCGAAAAGTTGATGTGAAAGTGAAAGACGGAAAAGTCATGGTACGCGATTACGGCCGTGGCATTCCGCTTGGAAAAGTAGTGGAAGTGGTATCGAAAATGAATACCGGTGGTAAGTACGATTCCAAGGCCTTTAAAAAATCGGTCGGACTCAACGGAGTAGGAACCAAAGCCGTAAACGCATTGAGCGATTATTTCATGGTCTACTCGGTGCGCGACGGCGAAAAAAAACAAGCTTCTTTTTGTCGTGGTGAGTTGGTCGACGATTTACCGATTGTTAAATCAGATGAAGGCAATGGAACGTATGTTGAATTCACTCCCGACGAATCTATCTTTAAAAAATACAGTTTCAGAACGCCATACCTGATTAAAATGTTCTGGAATTACTGCTACCTCAACCGGGGTTTGAGCATTTATTTCAACGGCGAAAAATACCAGTCGAAAGACGGTTTGAAAGATTTGTTGGAAGACAACATGGATGGCGATCCGCTTTACCCGATCATTCACCTTGAAGGAGAAGACATCGAAGTAGCATTTACGCACGGTAAAACTTACGGAGAAGATTATTATTCGTTCGTTAACGGACAACATACAACTCAAGGCGGTACGCACCAAAGTGCATTTCGCGAAGCGGTTGCCAAAGTCATTCGCGATTTCTACAACAAAAACTACGATGCTTCGGATATCCGTCAGTCAATTGTGGCTGCGGTTGCCGTAAAGGTGATGGAACCGGTTTTTGAATCGCAAACCAAAACCAAATTAGGATCACAAGAGATCGAACCCGGAGGAAAATCCATGCGTTCGTTCATCAATGATTTCTTGAAAGAGAAATTGGATAATTACCTGCACCGCAATCCGGATGTAGCCGAAACGCTCGAGAAGAAAATCAAGCAATCGGAACGGGAACGAAAAGAACTTTCCGGAATTCGGAAATTGGCACGTGATCGCTCTAAAAAGGCAAGTCTTCACAACAAAAAACTGCGCGATTGCCGCACGCATTTGACCGACTTGAAAGACGAAAAACGTGAAATGACCACCTTGTTCATTACCGAGGGTGATTCGGCGAGTGGATCGATCACTAAATCGCGTGACGTAAATACACAGGCTGTATTCTCTTTGCGTGGTAAGCCGCTCAACTGTTATGGACTCACCAAAAAAGTGGTGTACGAAAACGAGGAATTCAACCTCATTCAAGCAGCGTTAGACATTGAAGAAGATATGGACAACCTGCGTTACAACAACATTGTGATCGCTACCGATGCAGATGTCGATGGAATGCACATTCGGTTGTTGTTGTTGACCTTCTTTCTGCAATTTTTCCCTGATTTGGTGAAACGCAATCACGTCTATGTATTGCAAACACCATTGTTCCGGGTGCGAAATAAAAAGAAGACGATCTACTGTTATTCGGAGCAAGAACGCCGTGACGCCATTTCGGAGTTGGGTAAAAATCCTGAGATCACACGATTTAAGGGATTGGGTGAGATTTCGCCGGATGAGTTCCAGCACTTCATCGGTGATGATATTCGATTGGAACCGGTGTTATTGACCAAAGACGCTTCCATTGAAACGATTTTATCTTATTTCATGGGCAAAAACACACCCGAACGACAAGATTTCATCATTGATAACCTACGTGTTGAAAAAGATCCGGATGACATGAAACTTTCGGAAGAAGATGAAGAACGTATTGAAAAAGCTTCCTAGTTGCCTGTTTGCAGAATTTTAAGAATGTAGATTTCATGGAAAACGCTAAATTGTTTTTACTAATTAAGGATATTGTTATTCAAGCTCGGCAACGTGTTTATAGAATGGCAAACTCCTCTTTATTGGAAACGTATTGGCAGATTGGTGAGTTGATCGTTAATGAGGAGCAAGGAGGAAACCCTAAAGCTACTTATGGTAGTGGAACGCTTAAAACGCTTGCCGAACAATTAACAATTGAGTTTGGTAAAGGGTTTGATGAGAGTAACCTGCGCAATATGCGAATGTTCTATAATGCTTTTCCAATTCGTGACGCATTGCGTCACGAATTGAGTTGGACGCATTACAGATTGATTTCCAGAATGGATAGTGATGAAAAACGTAATTACTATTTAAATGAATCGATCCAATCAAATTGGAATAGTCGTGAACTGCAACGTCAAATTAATTCGCTTGCTTTTGAACGAGTTTTGACGGTTCAACAGAAGGGAGAGGAAAAAGCAACCACGATCCAACATGTGCTAAAGGATCCGTATATCTTTGAGTTTTTAGGTTTAAAGCCCTTGAATAAAAATTCTGAACGATCAATTGAAACGGCAATAATAGATCATTTACAACAGTTTTTATTGGAGTTTGGTAAAGGATTTGCCTTTGTAGCAAGACAACAACATATCGTAACCGATACATCCGATTTTTATATTGATCTGGTATTCTATAATTACATTTTAAAATGTTTTGTCATTATTGATCTCAAAACCGGATCGTTAACACATCAAGATATTGGGCAAATTGATATGTATGTGAGAATGTACGATGATTTAAAACGTACAAATGAAGATAACCCAACTATTGGTATTTTATTATGCTCTGAAAAAGATGAAACAATCGTTAAGTATTCTGTTTTAAAGGATCAAAATCAGTTGTTTGCGAGTAAATATTTGCTTTACCTTCCCAAAGAGGAGGAATTGAAAGAACTAATCGAACAAGATCGATTAAGGTTTGAATTGGAAATGAAGTAATGATCATAAAAAAATGAAGAGTGCCTCAATTGAAAAAGCATCATAAACTATGGCAGAAGACGAAAACATTCCGCTAGATAACGATAGCGAAGAGCAAAACGACGAAAACGGGAATGAGGATAACGGACAAGATGAAGCGCATCCGTTTGAAAAGAAAACCATCGATGACAACATCATTACGCTCAGTGGATTATATGAAAATTGGTTCCTCGATTATGCATCTTATGTAATTCTTGAGCGTGCCGTTCCTTCGTTGTACGATGGTTTCAAACCGGTGCAGCGACGTATCATGCATTCCATGAAAGAATTGGATGACGGACGCTACAACAAAGTAGCCAACGTGATCGGAAATACCATGAAATATCACCCGCACGGTGATGCTTCTATCGGTGATGCTTTGGTTGCGTTAGGTCAGAAAGATTTACTCATTGATTGCCAGGGAAACTGGGGGAATACACTTACAGGTGACGGTGCAGCTGCTCCGCGTTACATCGAAGCGCGTTTATCGAAGTTTGCCAGCCACGTAGTGTTTAACCCGAAAACGACCAACTGGTTGTTGAGTTATGACGGTCGAAACAAAGAACCCGATAATTTACCGGTTAAATTCCCAATTCTATTGGCGCAAGGTGCTGAAGGAATTGCCGTGGGAATGGCGTGTAAAATTTTACCGCACAATTTCATCGAACTCATTGATCAGTCCATCAATCACCTGCGTGGAAAAAAGGTAGAGCTCTATCCCGATTTCTTGAACGGTGGAATGGCCGATTTTTCCAATTACAACGATGGTTTACGTGGTGGAAAAGTACGTGTGCGTGCCAAGATCAAAAAGGTCGATAACAAAACCTTGATGATCAATGAAATTCCGTTTGGTTGTACTACTACTTCGTTGATCGAATCGGTGTTGAAAGCCAACGAAAAAGGGAAAATCAAGATTCGTAAAATTGAGGATAACACAGCTGCTGATGCGGAAATCGTGATTCACTTGGCGCCTGGAGTTTCGCCCGACAGAACGATCGACGCATTGTATGCTTTTACCGATTGCGAAGTTTCCATTTCGCCCAATGCTTCGGTAATTGATGGTGATACACCTCGTTTTATGGGTGTTACCGAAATTCTCAGAACAAACACAGACAATACGCTGCAATTACTCAAACGAGAGTTGGAAATTCGACTTACCGAGTTGCAGCAACAATGGCACTTTGCGACCCTTGAAAAGATTTTCATCCGCGAAGAAATGTACATCGACTTTAAGCATTACTCGGATAGAGAAACGCTTTACGGTTATTTATACAAACGCTTTGAGCCGTTTAAGAAGAGTTTCCTTCGCGAAATTGTGGATGAAGATTTGCAAAAATTGACGCAAATTCCAATGATCCGTATTACGCGTTTCGACTCCGATAAAGCAGATGAACTCATCGCGCGTTTGGAAGCTGAAATGGAAGAGGTGCGCGCTAACTTGGCAAACCTTGTAGAATACGCCATTGAATACTTCAAAGATTTGAAAAAACGCTTTGGTGCTGGGAAAGAACGCAAAACCGAAATCAAAATCTTCGATACCATTGCTGCGAGTAAGGTGATTATCGCCAATCGCAAATTGTATGTGGATACAGAAGAAGGATTCATTGGTTGGGCCTTGAAAAAGACCGAAGCCGTGAACGATTGTTCCGAAATTGACGATATTATTGTATTCTTCAACACCGGTAAGTTTATGATTACCAAGGTTGCTGAAAAGAAATTTGTCGGAAAAGGTATCGTACACGCCGATGTTTGGAAAAAAGGCGATAAACGTACCATCTATCACGTCATGTATCAAGATGGAGTGGGTGGAGCGACCATGATGAAACGCTTCTTCGTGAACTCGGTAACCCGTGATACGGAATACGATCTGACACGCGGTGTAAAAGGTTCCAAATTGTTGTATTTCTCTGTTCACCCGAATGGTGAGCGTGAAGTGGTGACCATTCACCTGCGACCTCGTCCGCACTTAAAGCGCTTACGTTTTGATATTGACTTGGGCGATTTGCTGATCAAAGCCAGAAGCGCTGCCGGAAATCGTGTTACGAAAGAAATCGTGCAGAAAATCACCCAGAAAGAAGTCGGAGGGTCAACACTTGCCGCTCGTAAAATCTGGTTTGATACCGTGGTTGGTCGTTTGAATGATGAAGGTCGTGGAAAATTCCTCGGATCGTTTAAAGGCGAGGATCGTTTGCTGACACTTTACAAAAACGGAGAATACCGCTTGTCGACCTTTGATTTGTCAAATCACTTTGATGAAGACATGGTTCACATCGAAAAATGGGTACAAGACAGACCTATCTCGGCGGTGTATTTCGACGGTGAACGCGAATTGCATTTTGTGAAACGATTCTGCTGTGAAATCACTTCCGATAAGCGCGTGAGCTACATTTCCGAATCGGAAGGCTCTTACTTGGACGTAGTGTCTACGGCTTTCCGCCCGAAGATCAAGATCATCTACAATAAATTGCTGAAAGAAACCAAGAACTTACCGGATAATGAAGTGGAAATTGCCGACTTCATTGAAGTGAAAGGTATGAAGGCACAAGGAAATCAACTCACCAAATTAAAAATCAAAGAGGTGGTGCTTGAGCATCCGATCGAAGGTGATATTCCTTGGCCGGAAGATGAGGTACTAGATTTGGACTTGGATTCGGATGCTGATTCGGATGACATCGATGCTGTGGATGGCGAAGCTCCTACGATTGAGTGGGATTTGTCTAAGCCGAGCGAAGATGATGATGAAGACAATCAGCCCACACTCTTTTAACTAGATTAAAATTAAGATACGAAACTGTCGCATTCATGGATTAAAACGTCCACGGAGCGGCAGTTTTTCTTTTATACAAGAAGTCGGGAGAATCTTATGAAACGGCTGGAGTAGGTTCTGCTTGTCCCAAACGTTTCATATGTCTGAAATGCGATCCTAATGCTTCCCCCATTGTTGGGTAATAGCGGTATTCCACTCCATAATCGGCGCAAGTTTTTGCGACAATTTGCTGAATAGCCGGATAATGAACGTGCGAAATGCGTGGAAACAAATGGTGCTCGACCTGAAAGTTCAAACCGCCTAAAAACCAGCTCACCACTTTATTGCGCGGAGCAAAATCGCTGGTTGTTGCAATTTGATGAACCGCCCATTCAGCGTTGATTTCGGTTACTTCGCCATGATGATGTTCAAACTCAACATTTTCTACCACGTGAGCCAGTTGGAAAACAAAAGACATCACCGATCCGAGCATGGCGTGCATTAATATAAATCCTACAATTGCCGGCCAAACGCCCCAAACCATGATAGGTAAAACAATGTACAGTCCCATGTAAATGAGTTTGGTGGTCCAAAACATCAAATGATCCATCAATTTCATTTTACCGACTTCAACCGCATAACCGTTCCCCATGAAATAATGTTGAAAATCTTTGAGCAACACCCAGAAAATGGTGCTGATAGCATATAAAAAGGTCAAGTAAATATGCTGAAAACGATGTGCTTTAAAACGAGGTTGTGTATCACTCATGCGCAATAGCGGTGATTTGGCAATATCATCGTCCACGCCATCAATATTGGTGTATGTATGGTGAAGAACATTGTGTTTTTGGCGCCACATAAAAGCATCACTTCCCAAGGCATTCATGGAAAGACCGAAAAAGTAATTGATGCGTTTATCGTTACTAAATGCTTCGTGGCAAGCATCGTGCATGATATTAAAGCCAACCAACGCCTGAATAAAACCAAGGGCAAGCGCCAAAATTGCTCCCAACCACATCGGAATAGGCAACAACATCAACGTCAGGTAACAAGCCAGGTAAGAGGTGATCAAAATCGTTGCTTTCCAATATAAATGGGCGTTACCGGAAGAATCCAGTTTGTTATCGCTGAAATACTGTTCAACTGACTTGCGAAGGGTTGCAAAAAAATCGCTGTTCGGACGGGAAAAATGTATTGTTGCCACGGGCTTTATTTTAATCGCAAAGTTAGGGAATAGAAACGAAAATAGGCTGATAGAGGTTCTTTCTTAATTTAATTTCTTTCTTTATCTTTGCTCCTTCTATCGGATGATTTCTCTCCGACAACCGTGAACGAGGAAAGGATGGTTGCTCTCCGCGACGAGCAAAAAGATTCAAAAAAACGTTTTTAATTATGGAAACAATGGAAAAATTGTCGTCGCAGGAATTGGTGCAATTAGAGGATCGTTTTGGAGCGCACAACTATCATCCGCTGCCGGTAGTGCTTTCACGCGGAAAAGGAGTTCACGTTTGGGATGTGGAAGGAAAACAATATTTCGACTTTTTGTCAGCTTATTCTGCTGTCAATCAAGGGCATTGTCATCCTAAAATTGTGGATGCATTGATCGAACAAGCGCAAACGCTTACTTTGACATCACGTGCTTTTTACAACGATTCATTAGGAGTTTACGAACAATTCATCACCCAATATTTCGGTTTTGATAAAGTTCTTCCGATGAATACGGGAGCTGAAGCTGTTGAGACTGCCATTAAATTGGCGCGTAAGTGGGGATATGAAAAACGAGGAATTGCTGAAAATCAAGCGCAAATCATTGTGTGCGAAGGCAACTTCCACGGAAGAACCACTACTATTATCTCGTTTTCAAACGATCCGGATGCCAACAAAAATTTCGGACCGTTTACTCCAGGATTTATCCGCATTCCATACAATGACACAAAAGCGCTTGAGGAAGCGTTGAAACAACCGAATGTTGTCGGATTTTTGGTAGAACCTATTCAAGGTGAAGCCGGTGTTTATGTTCCAGATGCAGGATATTTGTCAACATCAAAAGCATTGTGTGAGCAAGCGAATGTATTGTTCATTGCCGATGAAGTTCAGACTGGAATTGCTCGAACAGGTAAGTTATTGGCGGTAGATCATGAAAATGTGAAACCAGATATCTTGATTCTTGGTAAAGCAGTTTCCGGAGGTGTGTATCCTGTTTCAGCCGTTTTGGCAAGCGATGACATCATGATGGTGATCAAACCGGGGCAACACGGTTCTACTTTCGGTGGAAATCCGTTAGCTGCGAAAGTGGCAATTGCTGCCTTGGAAGTAGTGCGCGATGAAGAGTTGGCTGACAATGCGGAACGATTAGGAGCAATTTTCCGCGCTGAAATGAATCGTATCATCGAATCGACCGATTTGATAGTAAGTGTGCGTGGTAAAGGATTGTTGAATGCCATTATTATCAATGATACGCCAGAAAGCAAAACAGCTTGGAATCTTTGCGTTCAGATGAAAGATAACGGTTTGTTGGCGAAACCTACACACGGCAATATCATTCGTTTTGCACCGCCATTGGTCATGACCGAAGAGCAATTAATGGAATGTGTAACGATTATCGAAAAGACGATTCGCGAATACACTGTTTAATCGAACAAAAAAGTAATTTCGTGTAACCAATTGATCTACTTGTCGTAACATCCCCGACAACGATAATATTGACACTATGAAAAAAAGTTTATTAATTGCTACGGCAGTTTTTACCGGTTCGCTTGCGTTCGGTCAAGAACTGACATCTAAAAAAGGTTTTCCGATTTTACCTGAAACCGGAGATTATTCCATTGGTATTGATGCGACTCCGTTTTTGGAGTATTTCGGGAAAATCTTTTCAAATGGTGGTTCAAATGCACCAACGTGGAATTTCCTTAATTCAACGCAAACCATTGTTGGAAAACGAATGATCGATGAGAAAACGGCTTATCGTGGTATTGTGCGTATTGGATTCAGTTCCACGAAACAAAAAGCGATGATTTCGGATGCTACTGTAACAACTCCTCCAACATATCCTGAATTGCCTAAAATGGTAGAAGACAAACAAACGGTGAATTCAAATTTCATTGGTTTGGGTGCAGGATTGGAAAAACGTCGCGGTAACGGGCGTCTGCAAGGAATTTATGGTGCAGATTTGCTAATTTGGTCGCAAGGCGGAAAATCGAAATACGAATACGGAAATGCACTTTCTGCATCTGGAACAGTAGTAATCCCAAGTTTTGCAACAACTACCGATTTCGGAAGCAATATGACTTCCGATACATACGGAAACAGTGCACGTATTACTGAAGCAAAATCAGGACGTAGTTTTGGTGTTGGAGTTCGTGCATTTGTAGGTTGTGAATTTTTTATCGCTCCTAAAATTTCATTGGGCGCCGAATTCGGTTGGGGACTTGGTTTCCAAACAGTAGGTTCGTCTGTTACATCAACCGAATCGGTAGGTGGTACAGGTCCTTCAGTAGGTGTTCAAGAAATTGAATCCGGAAAATCATCGGCACTGATCTTAGACGTTGATCGCAATGCGTTCGGTACTGGTAATGGTGCGTTGAAATTGAATTTCTATTTCTAAAACCAACAATAATTAACGTGAATCCCGCTTTCTTTCAAAGGATGGCGGGATTTTTTGTGAATGTAAGATGAGTTAATGACAATGCATACAATCAACGAAACAGCTCATAATAGCTCTTTGGAAAAGTTTTCCGGTACATGGGAATGGCGATCCGAAATGCTAATTCCAATCATGCCTGAAAGCTTTTTCGGACTTTATTTAAGATGCGAAAAAGGAGAATCGCCCGAAACCAATAGCATTACAGGTCATTATATCTATCAGAAAAGAGACCGGAAGGTAATGGATAGCTTCTCCTATTCGAATGAACAGAAAGGAATTGTGGCAACCGGATTGGACGGTGAAGCTGTGTTGTTGGAACTTTACGATGAAAAAAACAATCGCATAGGTGAAGCTAAGTTCGAGATTATCAATGACGAACAAAACCTTGCCGTTTGGACCTTGAAGTCGTTAATCGGCCCATTTCCGCTTCCCCAAAAACAAACCTTGAAACGCATGCGAAGTCTTCCGCGTAGTTGAATGTTCGGATTGTTAAGTTCCGGAATACGTAACATAAGCAGCGTCTAAGATCCCTTTTTTAAGTTGTTCTTTGTCTGCCCAAAAATGAATATTGCCTTCTCCAAAAGATCCCTGAAAAAATAATACCCGGTTTTCATTCTTTTCAGGAGCCTTTTTATTGCTTTCTTCCGGTTGATCGTTGTCATCGTAACCAATGTCTTCAGATTGCCAAAATTTTGGTCGCCCCGAAATACGGTAATTCGGATCATCACTCGTGAATTTGCACTTCAAAAGCGACGCTAATTGTTCTTCCAGATCACTCGGAATCAGTTCATCCGTTTCTGCATAAAAACCATAATCATCTTCTTCAACACAAAAAATGGCTTTTGGTATAAACGTGAGTTGATAGGGTGATCCACCACTCGAAGGTTCATTTGTATTCGCCTTTAGTTCCAATTGATCGAAAGGACCGTCATAAAAAAGGATATTGGAGTATTCGGGTTCGTCATCCGCTATAAAAAGATAAAGAATGCCTTTCTCCGGAAACAAATCTTCCAGATCATAGTGCTTAAAGTCTTCAATGTTTAATTGGGCGTAGAACTCTAGGTTTTCAGGTCGATTCCAGGTTTTCGGTAAATGAGGAATTCCACCGATTTTTGAACTTCCCAATGGAACATCTTCTCCGTTTTTAACCCTTTTCAAGTTACTTTCTATAAAATAGTGCAAGGATGCCGCTAAACATTCCTTATCCATGGTTTCATAGTTGATGACATATTTCCCGTCGTAATACTGACCTTCTCCTAAATCTTCCCAAGCATCATCGGAAAAATCATAAGTTAAAATTGTTTCTTTTGCTGTTTTTAAAACATTCATACACCATTTTTTGTTGAAATCTACACGAATGAGCCAGTTTTCAGCGCATTAACAAGAAATAAACCGCTAAAATAATTGAGTGTTTTAAATTAAAAAGCCACCATTCTTTTATTGAATAATTATATTCGTGATTTTAAATAGTTAACTGGTTTTAATTGTGGTGTTTAACGAACAATGTTGGTTGATTTAGGGATAGCCAGCTGTTTAGTTTTACACCGATTGAATGTACACCCTCGTTTGTTGAAGTGAATTGTTTTATTTTCTTCTACTAAACAAGTTAATTGTTAACTAATTAAGTTATCTTCCTTTTTTCAATCATGAAAATGCCTGAATCAAAGAATAAACGCTAAACACTACTAGTTGAAAAATCAAGATACGATACAGATTCTGCAGGAAGAAATTCAACGGCTTCGATCGGAGAATGAACAACTACGTGAAAACCTGCGTACCGACAAATTGCGGAAAACAGTCATTGTTCCGGATGAATTTGCGGCTATTTTTGATAATGCTGAGAAAAATGTGAGCGATTATTTTGAGTCACTTTCCATTGAACCCGAACAAGGTGAAATCATTATCAACAATGAACGCTACGTACTATTCAAAAGCTCGTCATTGTCTTACGAGTTCTTAGACATCATTAAGGAATTATACAGCAATCGTCCGTTAGACGAAGCAATTCGGATCGGAAACAATTTCTTGTTTGATATTGCACATGTATTGGGTAAAAAAGATGCTTCGTCGTTTCATCAGCGCATGAACTTGGTTGATCCGGTTGAAAAACTAGCTGCGGGCCCGGTACATTTTGCTTACACCGGTTGGGCAAATGTGGAGATTATGCCAGAAAGTAATCCGACACCAGACGAAAACTATTTTCTGAAGTTTCGTCACCACAATTCATTCGAGGCGCAATCTTGGAAAAAAGTGGGACGTACATCCGATATTCCGGTGTGTACCATGAGCTGCGGCTATTCTTCAGGCTGGTGCGAAGAAAGTTTCGGATTATCGTTGACAACTGTGGAACTCGAATGCGAAGCGATGGGAGCCGATTATTGCACCTTCATCATGGCTCCGCCCGAAAAAATCAAGGAATACTTGAATGCGAATGAGAAAGGTAAATCAACCGAACAATTTGATGTGCCTATTTTCTTCGAGAAAAAATATGCGGAAGATCGCCTGAGAGCTTCGTTGGAACAAAAAGAAACACTGCTGCAAGAAGTGCATCACCGGGTAAAAAACAACCTGCAAATCGTTTCGAGCTTGTTGAATTTACAATTGGACAGTGTAAAAGACAAAGCAACCAAAACGGAGATTCGTTCTGGTATTATGCGGATCAACACCATGGCGCGGATTCAGGAAATGATCTACAGCGATATCAGCTTGTCGACATTACAGGTTGAGTATTTCTTCAGACACCTGTTCTTGTCGCTAGTGCAAGCGCACAATATTGAGTTTCTACCCATTGAAATGGAAATTTCCATCGAAGTTGAAGACGCTCAATTATCACCTGATGTAGCCATTTCCATTGGTTTAATCTTGAATGAAATTGTGGGGAATTCGTTTCATCAACTCGAAAAAACCGAAGGGAAATTTCAGTTGGAACTCAAAGAAGATCACGAATCATACCAGTTATGTATTGTCGGTTTAGTAAAAAACAACGCCTGGGATTCACCCGAAAATGCGTTCGCTTTATCACTGATCGACCTACTTTGTCAACAAGCCGATTCTAAACTCACTATGGGAAATAAGTCGGGGTATTCGTCCTATTTGTTTACCATCAAAAAAACGCAGGATAAATAATCCTAAACTGCTGAATCAACAGCTGTTTTTATATCTTTGACACTCTTAAAAAAACGAGTATTGGCAACAAAAATCAAATTTGGTACGGATGGCTGGAGAGCTATCATTGCAGAGGAGTTTACAGTAGAAAATGTAGCGCGAGTAGCGTATGCAACTGCACAATGGATCAAAAAATCAGGCTTAGATCAGCGAATTGCTGTAGGTCATGATTGCCGCTTTGCAGGTGAATTGTTTGCTGATACGGTGAGCAAGATTTTGCTTCAGGAAGGAATTGAGGTGAAATTGTCTCGCGGATTTGTGTCCACACCGATGATTTCTTTGGCCGCGAATCAGCTTTCTTGTGGTTTGGGAATTATCCTTACGGCGAGTCACAATCCTCCTTCTTACAACGGATTTAAATTAAAAGCTCATTACGGCGGACCGCTTACTCCTGAGAAAGTACAGGAAATTGAGGACATCATTCCTGAAACCGTGCCGTTTGATTATGCTTCGGTAGACTTGGATCCGTTTATGGCAAGTGGTCAATTGGAAATCGTGGATTTCGAAACCCGTTACGTAAAACACATCGAAGCACATTTTGATCTGGATGCCATTCGCAATTCTGACTTAAACTTGGTGTATGATGCCATGTACGGTGCCGGACAGAATGTGATTCGTCGCATTTTGCCGAATGTACAGTTGTTGCATTGCGAATACAATCCGTCGTTTTACGGACAAGCTCCCGAGCCGATTCAAAAGAACTTACAACCCCTAGAAGCTTATATCAAGCAAAAAGGAAATATCCATTGTGCCTTGGCTACTGATGGCGATGCAGACCGCATCGGTTTGTACAACGGAAAAGGTGAATTCATCGATTCGCACCACATCATTTTGTTGTTGATGCACTACTTGGTGAACTACAAACATCAAACCGGAAAAGTGGTTACGGCTTTCAGTACTACTCCGCGTGTGGGTCAATTGGCCAAGCATTACGGGTTGGAATCGGAAGTAGTGAAAATCGGTTTCAAATACATCGCCGGAATTATGGTGGAAGAAGATGTATTGATCGGTGGTGAAGAATCGGGTGGAATTGCCGTAAAAGGTCACATTCCTGAGCGCGATGGTATCTGGATGGGATTGATCATCTGGGAATTCATGTCCAAATCGGGTAAAACATTGGATGAATTGATTGCGGAAGTGTATGCCATTGTGGGAGCGTTTAAGTTTGAACGCAACGATTTGCATTTGACCGAAGCATTGAAAAATGAAGTGGTTGCGAATTGCAATAACAATAAATACACGTCTTTCGGTAAATACACCGTTCGTGAAGTGGGAACAATTGACGGTTGGAAATTCATTTTCGATGACAATCGTTGGTTGATGATTCGCGCTTCCGGAACAGAACCTGTTTTGAGAACATACGCAGAAGCTCCTACTTTAGAGGAAGTACGCGAGATCTTGAAAATCACTGAAGACATGATTCGTAACTAAGAAACTATGGCGCACGTTCAAACCGGAGGCAAAAAAAGTCGATTAACATTATACATTTTCATAGGATTATTCCTTGGAATAGGAGTTGGCGTTTTGTTGAATAAAAACTACGTTAACTACGAAAATAAGGAGTTGCACAAGATCGATGATAAGATTCAGGCCAACACTGTTGTAATAGGTCACGTGCGAAAAGAGACTTCTGAAAGAACTGCAGTTCAATCATCTGTCGAATCATCTGTCAAACTGTTAGCAGACACGAATATACTTGTTGCCGAAAATGCAAAATTGGCTGATAAGAAAGTAAAACTCAATGAATCACGTGATACCAAATTGCAGTATTTCACGGCGTTGAGCGAAAACATCTTCTTGCGATTGATCAAAATGATTGTGGCGTTGCTGGTGTTTTCAACCTTAGTGGTTGGTGTTGCTCGTTTGGGCGATATCAAAGCCGTTGGACGAATAGGAGGAAAGACCTTGTTATGGTTCATTAGCGCTTCGTTTGTGAGTTTGTTACTCGGAATGGTATTAGTGAACTTGTTCAAGCCCGGATTGATGATGGATTTACCACTTCCGGATGCTGGAACATCAACTGGAGTGGAGAAAGTAGCACTTTCATTCAAAGAATTCTTAAATCACGTATTCCCGAAAAGTCCGGTTGAGGCAATGGCGCACAACGAGATTCTACAAATTGTGGTATTCTCCTTGTTCTTCGGTGTTGCTTGTGCAGCTATCGGGAAAAAAGTGGAGCCCTTGGTGAATGCTTTGGAAATGCTGGCGGATATCATTCTAAAAATCACGGGTTACGTGATGAATTTTGCTCCGTTTGCCGTATTTGGTGCTATGACAGCCATTATCGCCAAGCAAGGAATTGAAGTATTGAATACCTATGTGATTTTCATAGCCGAATTCTATGGTGGTTTGTTGCTCTTGTGGGGCATTTTGTTCCTTGCAGGTTTCCTAGTCATCAAAAAACGCATCTTCGGTTTATTCAAACGCATCAAAGATCCGGTATTGATTGCTTTCAGTACTTCAAGTTCAGAAGCGGCTTTCCCGAAAACCATGCAGGAATTGGAAGATTTCGGTTGCGATAAAAAGATTGTGAGTTTTGTATTGCCACTTGGTTATTCATTTAACCTCGACGGAAGTATGATGTACATGACGTTCGCGTCGCTGTTTATCGCTCAGAGTTATGGTATCGATTTAAGTATCGGAACCCAAATGACCATGTTGTTGGTATTGATGCTTACCAGTAAAGGAATTGCCGGTGTGCCACGCGCATCGTTGGTAGTAATTGCCGGAACTCTGGCTTCATTCAATATTCCGGAGGCAGGGTTGGCTTTACTTCTTGGAATTGACCCGCTATTGGATATGGGAAGAAGTGCGACCAACGTTATTGGAAACAGCGTGGCAACAGCAGTAGTATCCAAATGGGAAAATCAGCTTAAAACCGATTAAATGGGTTCAATTTACGGCCAAATCTTTCGTTTATCTTCGTTCGGTGAATCGCACGGAGTAGGAATAGGCGGCGTTATTGATGGTGTCCCGGCCGGATTTGCACTCGATTTTGATGCCATTCAGTTGGAGTTGGATCGCCGTAAACCCGGACAATCTGCCATAGTTACCCAACGCAAAGAAGCCGACGAGGTGGAGTTTTTCTCCGGTATTTTCGAAGGAAAAACCACCGGAACCCCCATCGGATTTCTGGTTCGGAATACCAATCAAAAGTCGGAAGATTATAATGAAATGAATGCGGCTTTTCGCCCGTCGCACGCTGATTTTACGTACCAGCAAAAATACGGTATTCGCGATCCGAGAGGTGGTGGACGTTCAAGCGCACGTGAAACCGTTGCGCGTGTTGTGGCCGGTGCAATTGCCAAACAGCTATTAACCTCAATTGGTGTGCGCATTGATGCATTTGTCGATCAAGTAGGTTCTATCCGCTGGGAAGGAACATGGTCAGCCGATTTGGCTCTAGTACGCGAAAGCAATGTGGTTCGTGTTCCGGATATGAAAGCTGCCGAACAAATGGAAAACCTTATTCGCGAAGTGCGTAAAGACGGTGACACCATCGGTGGTTGCGTTCGTTGTGTAATTACAGGAACTCCAGCTGGTTTGGGTGAACCGGTATTTGATAAATTACACGCCGAGTTGGGCAAAGCCATGTTGTCGATCAACGCAGTAAAAGGATTTACCATCGGTTCAGGATTTGACGGCGTAGAAATGCGTGGTTCTGAACACAACGATGCGTTTAAAGCCGGTGGAGCAACGCTAAGCAATCATTCGGGTGGCATTCAAGGCGGCATTTCAAACGGTATGCCCATTGATTTCAGAGTGGCATTTAAGCCGGTCGCTACCATTATGACCGAACAGCAAACCATTGATACCAACCTGGAAGAAACAACCTTAACAGGCAAAGGAAGACACGATCCGTGTGTGGTTCCCCGAGCTGTTCCTATTGTAGAAGCAATGGCCGCAATGGTGATCCTAGATTTTTATTTACGACAAAAAGCTACTTTGTAATGCATGTATTGGGAATCATTCGAAAGCTGATCAATACAAAATGGTTTTTCGTGGTTTTTATGATCACCTTGGCTGTGACTTTCGGAACAAAATCCGATCGTTATTTCGGGTGGTCCAATGAAGCCTCCAGAGATGGTGAACCTATTCTATCCGATGGTTCCGGCTATTATGCTTACCTGCCTCAATGGTTCATTTACAAAACTTCCAATTTTGAATTTTTAAATGATATAAAAGCCGATACCGTTCGTTACAAGAATACTCGGGTTGCAGATAACATCTACTTTGACCACAATGGCAAAGCCACAGACAAGTATTACACGGGAACGGCTTTTTCAATGATTCCGTTTTTTGCCGTAG
>Ga0302292_1000903_pt1 | contig 20017 bp, 18 predicted proteins | sample III_Fen_N2_1_FD_194553 | JGI IMG/M metagenome (GOLD analysis project Ga0302292, IMG submission 194553) | Peat permafrost microbial communities from Stordalen Mire near Abisko, Sweden - III_Fen_N2_1 | ecosystem: Environmental > Terrestrial > Soil > Wetlands > Permafrost | place: Sweden: Abisko...
AGTTCATATCGACGGCGGAGTTCGGCACCTCGATGTCGGCTCACCTTATCCTGGTGGTGGAGAAGCTGCCAAGGGTTTAGCTGTTCGCTAATTAAAAAGGTACGCGAGCTGGGTTCAAACCGTTAAGGTCATAATCGAATTGTGATTTTAACAGTTTGAACCAATCGAGAGGAATTTAAAAAAGAGATTTTTTAAATTATGTTTTAATCTGAGATGCCTAATACACAGTATGTGTATCACGGCGGTACAACATTAATTTGTTGTAAGAATTTCACTTATATCGGTGAAGTCCTATTTCGAAAAAAAGGATAATACCGAGGGAATACTATTTATAGTTGCCCGTAGAGACTAAATGTGAAATATCCTGAACTTTATGTGAAGGAGAAAGTTATAGTCCAATCCCACAAGTAATTGTGGTTCGATCATTATTATTTAAACGCGATAATGAGAGAAGTAAAATATAGATGCGTGAGACAGGTTGGTCTCCTATCTACTGCAGGCGTTGATTCTTGAGAAGATTTGCTCCTAGTACGAGAGGACCGGAGTGAACTGACCTCTGGTGTGTCGGCTCTGCTGCCAAGCGGAATGTCGAGTAGCTATGTCGGGAATGGATAACCTCTGAAAGCATCTAAGAGGGAAGCCAGCTTCAAGATGAGGAATCGTTTGAGAAACCTGAGAGATGATCAGGTTGATAGGCGCTAGGTGTAAGCACAGCAATGTGTTCAGCCGAGGCGTACTAATCGTTCGATTCCTATTAGGAAATTTGGAAATCATTAATATTGCGTTCTTGCCAGCATTCAGTTTTCAGGTATCATATCTGTCATTACCAAGGGGGTAGTGACAAAAATTGATAAATGAATAGTTGAATTTTTTGTGTTGGTGATTCGATGTGGTGGTCACACCTGTTCTCATTCCGAACACAGAAGTTAAGCGCCATAATACCGATGATACTCTATAAACGGGGAAAGTAGGTTGTCGCCAGCACAAAGTATTCAACTAAAATAAAAAACACTACATTAAAAATGTAGTGTTTTTTATTACGGATTTTTGCTATACTATGATTACTTATGTCATGGGCGTCACAAAGACAATTTAAATACTTTTCATTCTTTATGCTTTTTGTGGCACTTATTGTATTTGTTATTATTTATCCCATTATATTTAAAAAGCCTACATGTCTCGATGGAAAGAAAAATGGTACAGAAACCGGCATAGATTGCGGAGGGTCTTGTAACCTTATGTGTAAAGAAGATATTTCAACCCCTGTTATTCTTTGGAGTAGAGCTTTTCCGGTTACAGGGACAAATTATAATCTTGTAGCATTTGTTGAAAATAGAAATAAAAACTCTGGAGTGATCAATGCCCCATATGAATTTAGAGTTTATGATAGTAATAATAAACTTCTTGGAAGAAGACAGGGGACTACTTTCATTCCACCAAACCAACAGTTTGCTGTATTCGAATCACGTTTCGATGCTGGGCAGAGTCAGATAAAGTCTGTAACTTTTGAATTTACTGAAAATACAACACCACTTTCTTGGGTTAAGAAATTCCCAACAGTTCAAACTCTTCCAATACGCGTAAAGAATATTATTCTGGATAACAATAAAAATACACCAACTCTCTCAGCTGTTATTAGCAATGATTCAGTTTACAATATTCCTTCATTTGATGTAATTGCTATTTTGTATGATGCAGACAAGAATGCCATAAATGCATCTAAAACTCATAAAGATCACCTTGATAGCAACAATAGCTTGCCTGTAATTTTTACTTGGCCAGAAGCTCTTACTGCAACTCCAGCAACTAAAGATATAATGATTCTGATTAATCCTTTTTCTGTTTCATTTTAAATAATTTAGTAAATATAATATTATGATTTTATCTAAAATAGGAACAAATAAAGTTTCTAGTAGCATCGATTGGCTACTTGTTATTTTTATGATCCCCGTACTTGGTGCAGGTCTTGTGACGATGAAATCTTTTACTGGAGAAGCATCTACATTTTTTAGTCACCAGTTAATGTGGATCGGTATTTCTTTTGCAGTTCTATTTTTCTTATCTTTTGTTGATTTTAGATTCCTAAAAAGAACAGATGTATTGGTGACCCTCTTTTTTATATTTTCTGGGTTTTTATTACTTTTATTTATTTTCGGACATACATCAAATGGTGCTAAAAGTTGGTTCTCTCTTGGAGGTTTTTCTTTCCAGCCTTCAGATATGATGAAACTTGTTGTTATTTTAATGCTTGCAAAATATTTCTCACGTCGTCATGTTGAGATAGATAATTTTAAACATATTCTTATTTCAGGTATTTATGCTTTTATCCCATTTATATTGATTCTTATGCAACCTGACTTTGGTTCAGCAATAATCATATTTTGTATATGGTTTGGAATGACACTTGTGTCAGGTATATCAAAACGGCACCTGCTTATAGTTGTGGGAGTTATGGCTGTTGCTTTTGTTTTACTTTGGGGTTTTGTTTTTAAAACATACCAGAAAGAACGTATTGCGAACTTCATCCAACCATTATCCAATGTTCATGGTTCTGGTTACAATGTTTACCAATCAACTATTGCAGTTGGTAGTGGACAACTTTTAGGTAAAGGAGTTGGTTTTGGAACACAGTCTAGATTAAACTTTCTACCTGAATATCAGACAGACTTTATTTTTGCAGCATTCTCAGAAGAATGGGGTTTTGTCGGAGTGATAATTTTATTTATATTACTTGGTCTTATTGTTTGGCGAATATTACATATTGCACTTTTGGGTACAACCAATTTTGAAATACTTTATGGTATAGGGCTCGCAATTTATTTTATGACTCACTTCATTATTAATATAGGTATGAATATAGGTATTATGCCTGTGACGGGTATTACATTGCCATTTATGAGTTACGGTGGATCACATTTACTTACAGAATTTATCAGTTTAGGAATTTTAATGGGAATGAATCGTTATGGTAGGGTAGCACATAGAGATGATATGCACAATGAGTTTCTTGGTATATAATCAAAAATGGGCTTGTCTACTTAATTTTTAAGAGGTCCGACAGCTACGGGAGGTGTCGTCCCTCTGAAAAATTCTTAGAAAATAAAAATACATGACACAAATAATTGATGGAAGAAAAATAAAAGATGAAATATTAGAAGATATTAAAAAGGAAGTTTTATCTTTACCTTTTTCTCCGATTTTTTGTGACATATTAGTAGGGGATGATCCAGTATCAGCTTCATACGTAAGGATTAAATCAAAATTTGCAGAATCTGTAGAAATAAAATTCCGTACTGCAGTTTTTAATAATTCTGTCACCACAGAAGAATTAATAGAAGAAATAGATAATTTAAATAGAGTTCCTTCTATGTGTGGAATTATTGTTCAGTTGCCATTACCGAGTCATATAGATAAAAGAAAAGTACTCGATGCAATTCACCCAAGCTTAGATGTTGATTGTCTTGGTTATTCAAATAGTGAAAATTTTTATCACAATGAAGGAGGTAATATAAGTTTCCCCACAGCTCTCGCTTGCATAAAAATTCTTGATGATTTAAATCTTAACTTGAAAGAAAAGAAAATATTGATTTTAGGACAAGGAAGTCTAGTTGGTCTGCCGGTTACTCATGTACTTAGATCTCGAGGTTTAGAAGTTGATGTTGTAAACACAAGAACAGAGAACACTGAATCTTTAATTAAAAATGCTGATGTAATAATATCTGCGATAGGAAAACCAAAATTTATAAAAGGTAATATGGTAAAAGAAGGAGTTGTCATAATAGATGCTGGTACTTCTGAAGACAATGGTTCTGTAGTAGGGGATGTAGACTTAGAATCAGTTATAGGGATAGCTTCATGTGTATCTCCAACACCAGGAGGAGTAGGTCCGGTAACTGTTGCAATGTTATTATCAAATGTATTAAAAGTATCAAAAAATAAAATTATATAATTATGGATATCTCTAATTTAATCTTTGGTTTATCAAAATATAATTTTATAAAATATTTTTCTTATTTTTTGTCATATATTTATATTTATCTATTCCCGATAGTAATATTATTTTGGGTTTTTATATATAGAACTAAAAAAGTCTATACATTATTAATCATTTTATTTTCTGCTGTAAGTACATTTCTTGTTTCTGAATTAATTAAAAATATTACAAAAATACAGAGACCCGCAATAGAAGGATTAATGGTATCAGAGAGAGGTTTTTCTTTTCCATCTGAACATTCCTCAATAACTATGGTTATAGGTATAGTTATATATTCTATTGATAAAAAGCTTGGAATTATTTTTATAGCCTTATCTATATTGGTTGGTTTGTCGAGAGTTATATTGGGGGTACATTATATTATCGATGTTTTAGCTGGATGGGGGGTAGGCATATTAATAGGTTTAATTTTTATAAAAATATTTAAGAATATATGAATTTAATACATACAATAATTTTAGGAATAGTAGAAGGTCTTACTGAATTTTTACCAATATCTTCAACTGCTCATATGGATATAGTGCGTACTCTTTTTTTAATACCATCCTCAGAATTTATAAAAAGTTTTGAGATTATTATTCAGCTTGGGGCGATTTTAGCAGTAGTAGTTTTATATGCTCGTAAAGTTTTCTCTTCATGGTTATATATAAGAAATTTAATAATAGCTTTTATACCAACAGGTATTATTGGTTTTATTTTATACAAGTTAATTAAATCTTTTTTAATTGGTAATATTTGGGTTGAAGCTGTTGCTTTACTTGTAGGGGGAATTATTATAATAATTTTTGAAAATTCTCAAAAGAAAAATGATTCTTCTTTAGAAGAAAAAGTAATACTTGAAGATCTTAATATTAAACAACTTATAACATTAGGTATTGCACAATCTCTTGCTGTTATTCCAGGGGTTTCTCGTTCTGGGGCAGTTATTATATCTGGTAGAGCAATGGGGTTAGGTAGATCTCTTATTACAGAATTTTCTTTTTTACTTGCTGTTCCTACTATGCTTTCTGCTACTCTTTATGATGTTTATAAATCTGGATTTTCTTTTTCTTCTTCAGAGTGGGGCACTATTTTAATAGGATTCTTTACTGCATTTATTGTTTCATTAATTATTATAAAATGGTTCCTTTCATATATAAGAACACACACCTTTAAAATATTTGGATGGTACCGTATTATACTTGGTTTAATTTTAATAATAGCCTTATATTTCAGCATTTTATAGTAAATATTAAGGTTTTTACCTGCTTGCTATTTTCACTAAAACGCTATAAAATAGACCTATTATGTGGAAAACAAGAATTACAGCATTATTAATAGTCTTATTGGGAGTTGGTCTTGGTTTTTTTGTTTATCAATCAGAAATGAGTCACAGGAATTTAGCCTCTGGTGCTAAAGCAACTGGCCTCGCAAATTATCCTTTCAAATTAGGATTAGATCTTTCTGGTGGAACTCATCTAGTTTATAAAGCAGATATTTCTCAAATTGGTTCTACTGAATTAAAAGATTCAATGGATTCACTTCGTGATGTTATCGAAAGACGTGTAAATATGTTTGGTGTTTCAGAACCAATCGTTCAAGTTCAAAATGGTGGTTTTTCAGATGCAGGTGAAGAAAGATTGATAGTTGATCTTCCTGGAGTTACAGATGTAAGTAAAGCGATAGAGATGATAGGTCAAACTCCTACTCTTGATTTCCGTACAGAGAACCCTGTCAAAGATGCTCCTCAGCAAGCAACTCTTGGTGCAGATGGTAAACTTTCTGTAGATCCATATGCTTCTAAATATATAACAACTGGTCTTACTGGAAGATACTTAGATAAAGCAATTCTTGAATTTGATCAAAATACAAATGAACCAAAAGTATCACTTCAATTCAACGCAGAAGGTTCAGCTTTATTTGAAAAAATAACAAAAGAAAATATTGGTAAAACTGTAGCAATCTTTTTGGACGGTGAACCAATATCTATCCCAACAGTCAATGAAGCAATTTCAGGTGGTAAGGCTCAAATATCAGGTAACTTTACTGCGACAGAAGCAAAGACTCTTGTGGGGCGCTTAAATTCTGGTGCTCTACCTGTCCCTATTAGTCTTGTCTCAACTCAAACAATTGGTCCATCACTAGGTTCACAGGCAACAAGTGCAGGTGTCAAAGCAGCACTTATCGGATTCTTGGCGATCGCACTCTTCCTTATAATCTGGTACAGATTACCAGGAATGATTGCTGTAATTGCTCTATCTATGTATGTAGTTATAATGCTTGCAATATTTAAGCTGCTTCCAGTTACTCTAACAGCTGCAGGAATTGCAGGGTTCATTATTTCGATAGGTATTGCTGTTGATGCCAATGTTCTTATCTTTGAACGTATTAAAGAAGAACTACGCAGTGGTGATAGTATCGCAGATTCAATCCATCATGGTTTCAAGAGAGCATGGCTTTCAGTTCGTGACTCAAACATTTCAAGTATAATCACAGCTGTTATCTTATTCTGGTTTGGAACAACTCTTATAAAAGGATTTGCTCTTGTATTCTTACTTGGTGTTATCATCTCTATGATCTCAGCAATCTCAATCACAAGAATATTCCTATATACTCTAAACATTAAAAAGAAGAATAAATTAACTGGTTTCCTTTTTGGGTCGGGTTTTAGTAATGCAACAGCTGCAAAAGCAGTTTCAAAATAATATATGTTTATAATTAAACACAAAAAAATATTCGTTATCATTTCAGTTTTTCTTGTTCTGTTTTCAATAGGTGCTATTATCTTTTCTGGTTTGAAAATGGGTATTGATTTTAAGGGTGGTTCACTTCTTGAAGTTGAATACAAAACTGCTCGTCCTGAACAAATTGTATTTGAAAGTATGATTAAACCTTTATCACTCGGTGAAATGGTTACTCAGCCTATTGGTACAATGGGTTATAGTATAAAAACAAAAGAGATCAATGATGCTGAAAGGGTTTCTATTATGACAGCATTAGGTGCCGATGCTACTGAGAAGAGTTTCACTTCTATTGGACCTTCAGTTGGAGCTGAGCTTGTTCGTAAATCAATCATTTCATTTATATTAGTTGCACTTGGTATTATCTTTTGGATTGCATTTTCATTCCGTAAAGTTTCAAAACCAGTTTCATCTTGGAAATATGGATTGATTGCAGTTGCTACTTTGGTTCATGATATTATGATCCCAGTTGGAGCATTTGCAATATTAAGTAGTATATACGGGGTAGAAATAGACACATTGTTTGTAGTTGCTATTCTTACTGTTCTTGGACTTTCAGTTTCTGACACAATCGTTGTCTTCGATCGTATACGTGAGAATATTCGTATAGGACACTACAAGACTTTTGAAGAAACAGTAGGTAAGAGTTTGGAACAAGTTTACACAAGATCAATCGCAACATCATCCACTGTTATTATTGCACTTCTTGCTCTAGTATTCTGGGGTCCTGCAAGTACAAAAGTATTTGCTATGATGCTTACAGCAGGAATGTTCTTTGGAACATATTCATCAATCTTCCTCGCAAGTCCACTTTTAGTTTTTGCTAAAAATTGGCAGAAAAAATAAGGATTTTTAGGCAAAAAACCCACTAGTTTACTAGTGGGTTTTTTGATATAATAAGCATATAGTTAAAGTCGTTTATTAATAAACCAAATAAAGCTTCACAAATTATATTCTAAAAAAAGCCTTTCTGATCTCCTTGCCAAATCTTCTTCTTACGAAGATGGAAGCTCGGCCAGACATTTTTTTATAAAATAATTTGTTCCGCTATAATAACATGTCAATTTTATATATCGTTTTAGGAGTAATAGTCGCATTAGTTTTGTATTTAGTTTTTAAATACAATGGTTTTGTTACATTAAAAAATCGCACACAAGAAGCATGGGCAGATATCGATGTTCAACTTAAGCGTCGTTATGATTTAATTCCCAATCTTGTAAATACAGTAAAAGGGTATGCATCTCATGAATCAGGTACTTTTGAAAAGATAAGTGAGGCTCGTTCTCGTGCAATGCAAGCTGGAAGTATGTCTGAGAAAGGGGAGGCAGAGAACCAACTTACAGGTACACTTAAATCTCTTTTTGCTATTTCAGAAGCTTATCCAGAATTAAAAGCAAATACAAACTTCATAGAACTTCAACGTGAACTTTCTGATACAGAGAATAAGATTATGGCATCACGCAGATTCTACAATGGTAATGTTCGCGACTTCAATACTGGTGTTGCAATGTTTCCAGCAAATATTATCGCAAGTATGTTTAAATTTACAGCTATGGAATTTTTCGAATTAGAAAATGATAGTGTAGAAAAAAATCCAGTTGAAGTTAAATTCTAATCTAAAATGGCAACTCTATACACACAACAATCTAAAAATGTAGAAAAAACATGGTTACTGATGAGTGGCTTTTTAATTGTTGTTATTGGTCTTGGTTTTGTTTTTTCTAGAATGTACGGCAATCCAAATATACTTTATATATTTGTTATTTTTAGTGTCGTGATGAATGTTGTTAGTTACTGGTATTCAGATAAGATCGCACTTAGAATGGCCCATGCGAAGCCCGCAACACGTGAAGAATATTTTGACCTCTATACAACAGTTGAGAACTTGGCTATTACAGCAGGGCTTCCAATGCCAAAGATTTTCATAATTGAAGATGAGTCCCCAAATGCATTTGCAACAGGGCGTGACAAGAATCACGCTGTAATAGCTGCAACCACTGGTTTGTTGTCGATTATGACAAAGACTGAGCTTGAAGGTGTAATTGCTCATGAGATGAGCCATATAGGTAATCGTGATATGCTTGTGTCTACTGTTGCTGTCGTTCTTGTCGGTTTTGTTGCAATAGTTTCTGATATGATGATACGCATGTCATTCTTTGGAGGAAGACGCGACGATAGGGATGAGGGGAATGGATTGTTTATGATTATCGGTCTTATTGTTGCAATCCTTGCACCTATTGCTGCTACTCTTATACAACTCGCAATCTCTCGTAAGAGAGAGTACCTAGCAGATGCTTCAGGTTCGCTCCTTACACGCTACCCAGAAGGCCTTGCTTCTGCGCTTGAGAAACTACAAGCTTATGGTAAACCAATGCAGGTTCAGTCGACAGCGATTGCACACTTATATATTGCAAATCCTCTTGGTTCTGGACAGTTTGCTAAAAAAACAATGCAACTTTTTTCAACGCATCCACCACTCGAAGATAGAATAAGAATATTGAGAGGGAATTAATAATATTAAACCATATTTATTGATAATAAATAGTTGGTAAATATAAAAATATTTAGTATGATACTCTCCAGATGTTCTTTTTAAAGCATGGATTTTTATTATTAAAATTCATGTGTGCTCCGATATTTTTTAATTTATTAGAATGATATTGGAGTATGGAGAGGTCGCATAGCGGTCTAGTGCACCACCTTGGAAAGGTGGCAAGGTGTTAAAGCCTTCGGGAGTTCGAATCTCCCTCTCTCCGCCTTCTTATTAATTAAAATATACCATGAAAAATCCATTAAAGAGAAAAAAGAAAAATATACAGTTACCAGAGAAGAAAACTCTTCATTCAACTAAAACTTCAGTTGTGGGTAAAGTAGCAGGGAAGCTTGGTGTAAATAAAAAATTCCATAAATTCCAAGATGATCAAATAGAGCAAGACCCGAACTTTATCATAAGTCCAGTCGACGCAAAGCTTGTAGCAACTGGTTCAATAAAAGAAGATGGAGTAATTATTTCAAAATCAAAAAAAGAAATTATTCTAAGTGAAATAATAGGGGAGAAGGCTAATCTTTTTTCTGGTGGTTTTTATCTTAACTTTTATTTAAGTCCAAAGAATCGTCACTATTGGAGAATCCCTTATGACAGCAAACTCATCTCAATGATTTTAAATCAAGGGAAAGCATTTATTCCAGTTTTTATTGGTCTTGATAAAATATTTAAAAATAAAGATTATTTCAAAAAAGCTATAAAGAAAAATGCGAGTGTTGGTATGATTTTCCAAACTAAGAATTTTCCATTTGTTATGATTCCAGTAGGGTCTTTAAATGTAAATGGTATTCATGTTCTTGATGAAAACGATGGAGATTATAAAAAAGGTGATATTGGTGGTTATTTTAGCGTTGGTTCTAGTATGCTTTTATGTTTTCCCAAATCATCACTCGTATCTCTTGTGAAGATTAATGACCATGTCAAAATCGGTCAAAATATTGTGAGGGTAAAATAATTAATTATTTTAGATATAACTCTTTATTTGATATAATACACATATGTTTTTTATAGCTATTTTGTCTTTAATCCCAGTTATTATATGGTCATATATGGAGCCGCTTGGCTCTCGTTTTTCTGATTTGAATACAATTTTTACAAGTATTGGCCAAATACTGGGCTTAGTTGGAATGGTTATGTTTTCTATTAATCTTATCCTTGCAGGAAAGTTTAAATTTTTAGATAAATATTTTAAAGGCTTAGATAAAGTGTATATCAATCATAGTAAGATAGGGGCGATAGCTTTTAGTTTGATATTATTTCATCCACTTTTTTTGGTTGTAAAATATATAACTATTTCTTTGAATGATGCTGCTTTATTTTTTGTTCCATTTGTGAATACTCCTATTACATGGGGGATACTTTCGTTGTTGTTGATGATCATTCTCATAAGCTTTACTTTTTATATTAAATTAAAATATCATGTTTGGAAATTCTCACATAAGTTTATGGTAGTCGCATTCTTTTTTGCAATTATTCATACAGTACTTATCGGAAGTGATATTTCAAGAAGTATTTTATTGAGGTTATATATATTAATATTTTCTTTTGTTGGTTTATTTATAAGTGTTCGACAAGCATTTTTAAATAAGTTTATTAAAAAAATTAAATACAAAGTTATTGGAATTAATTATTTAAATAAAGATATTTTGGAAATAGAAATGGAACCACTCGGTGAAAAAGTAAGTTTCATTCCTGGTCAATTTGCATTTTTTAGTTTCATTAGTGATATTGTTAGCTTTGAGTCGCACCCATTTTCGATTGCATCATCAAATCTCGATAATAATATAAAAATAGCTGTTAAGAATTTTGGTGATTATACAGACTCCTTAAAGGATTTGAAGGTAAATGATCTTGTATTAATAGATGGTCCTTATGGTAATTTTTCTCACAGATCAGTTACAAATAAGAATCAGATATGGATTGCTGGTGGTATAGGTATTACTCCATTTTTAAGTATGTCTAAAGATTTAAATGAGGAATACAATGTGGATTTATATTATTCAGTCAAAGAGCATACAGAAGCAGTTTGTATAGCAGAACTAGGAGAGATTGAAGAAAAAAATAAAAATTTTAAACCAAGATTATGGGATGCAGGTGTAAGTGGTTACATAACAGCAGAAGCGATTGCAGTACTAAGTAAAGTAGAAGGTAAAGATATTTTCCTTTGCGGTCCAAAGATGTTCATGGAGAGTTTAAAAGATCAGTTTTTATTATTAGAGGTTGATATTAAGAAAATTCATTACGAAAATTTTAGTTTTTAATTTATGAAAAAATTGTCCACAATATCTTTATTTGTTTTTGGTGTAGTAGTTACAGCTATCCTTACTGCTGGTTTAGTTTTTTATCAGAATAGTAAAAATACAAGTTCTAAAAATAATATTATAGTCCAAGAAGCTATTTTAAAAAATGGTATTCCTGTTGTAAATACACAAAATAATACATCTGTTACTATGCAAAAGAGTTTAACTTTAAATATGCCAGAAATTTTAAAACATAATAGTCAGACTGATTGCTGGATGCTTATAAGTGGTAAAGTTTATGATATTACAAGTTTCTTTGGTTCTCATCCAGGAGGCAATGGTACGATGGCGGCTACTTGTGGTACAGATGCTACAAGTGCTTATGACACAAAAGATCCGAATGCCACAAGTTCATCAAATGGAAATGGTCATTCGTCTCGTGCAAAAAATTTATTAATAAATTATTATTTAGGTAATCTTAATCAAACAATAATACAGTAATATGACCCACCAAGGTAATACATGGGAAAGGGAATATAAGAACCCAAAGTTGGTAACAAAGAATGATGGCCCACAAGCTGACACTTTGCGGTTTTTAAAGTTTCTTAAAAAAGAACAAAAATATAAAGTGGAAGATAGGTCAATCCTTGATCTTGGTTGTGGTACTGGAAGGAATGCAAATTATTTAGCAGAAAGAGGTAATAATGTAATAGGGATAGAAATATCAAAAACTGCACTTTCTCTTGCGAAAGACCGCGCTCAGGATTTGGGGGTAAATGTTGATTATCGACTTGGTGATATTGGTGAGAAATATGACATAGAAGATGATTCTATAGATATAATTATCGATGTCACATCTTCAAATTCTTTGAATGATGTAGGGAGAGAAATATATTTAAGTGAAGTAAATAGAGTTTTAAAAAATGATGGATACTTTTTTGTTCGTGCGCTTTGTAAAGATGGTAATCAGAATGTAAAGAATTTACTGAAACAAAGTCCAGGCAGGGAATATGATACATATATAATAAAAGAGATTGGATTAACTGAAAGGGTTTTCTCCCGTGATGATTTCAAGAAAATGTATGGCAAGTATTTTAAAATACTTAGCTTAGAAAAGAAAACCAGCTACACAACCTTTAATGACCGCATATATAAACGTGACTACTGGCTTGCTTGTATGAGTAAATAAAAAATATCCTGTTTTGCAAAAGCAAAACAGGATATTTAGATGTTGGAAGAATTTTTAAGTTCTTCTTTTAATGCTGATCCTACCAAGGAATTCATTCCTTGGATCAAAAACAATTGTGAATAAAAAGAGTAACAATTCTCTTGCTTCAAACAATACCCAACCAAATGAATTTCTTACTTTCATTATAAACATGGAATAATCATAATCATTAATTTCTTCCATAGATATAACATCACATTCCCCAATTTTAAAACCTTTTATAAGGGCTTTAATATGATTTGCCTGTGCAGAGTCGGTAATGAAACAAGTAGGGTCATCCATTGTGTTGATACTTTTTGATACCCAAAAAATTTGAGAAGCAGTGTCATAGGTATATTGTTCTGTTCCTATTAAACCCGCAGACACACCTCTTTTAATTAGGTATTTTTTCATCAATTCAGAAAAGGATTCTTTCATTTCGCGAAGTTTACCTCCGCCGACAATGATTGTTTCGATTCTCTTTCTTTTTAATAAATTTACGGCTGCAATAAGCCGAAATCTTGTATTCCAGTCTAAGCCGCTTGAATGTTCGTTGTTTTCAAAGCAAGGAGCAATAATACCAAATTTGTACGTTTTCATTTTTTTAGATTTAAAGATTTTTTATAATTATATCACAATGGTGTAAAAAGTCAATAATTATATACATAATTATATTTTATTCATAAGGTTAATTAATGCTATAATACTCATATTATGAACATTGGTGTATTTGATTCAGGGCTCGGTGGTTTATGGGTTTTAAAACATTTAAGAGATAAATTACCGGAATATAATTACGTGTTTTTAGGAGACCAAGCCAATGTTCCTTATGGAGGAAAAACTCCAGATGAATTATTTGATATCGCGACAAAAGCCTTAAACTATTTATATGGAGAGAAGAATTGTGCGGGGGTAATACTTGCTTGTAATACTATTAGTTCTACTATTTACGACAGACTTAGAGAATGGAAAGACGAACATTATTTTGGCAAAATTCTTTTTGGTATAGTTCGCCCGACTGTCGATGCTCTTGGTAAAGATGAATCAACTGTAATATTTGCAACACCTCGTACATGCTTATCTGTTGTATATGATAATTTCTTCAAAGAGCATGTAAAAGATTATATTAAGATACCATTAAAAGATCTTGCTTATAAAATAGAAAGAGGGGAAGATGCTTTGTCTTACATAGATTCATTTAAAAATGAAGTTTCAAGTAAGTTTACAATAGGAGCATTGCTTTGTACTCACTATGGTATAAAAAGAGAAGATTTTAAAAAAGCATTTCCATCTATAAAAAAGTGGGTATACCAAGAAGATATAATTCCCAGTTATCTTATAGAATATTTTAAAGAATTCCCGGAAAGAGAAGCTTTTTTTGCTCACGGTGGAGAATTCTCTATCTTTGTAACACAAGAGAATGAAATTTTTGAAAAATTTAAAAATGAATGGTTTGGAGAAAATATAAAGTCGGAATTAATAGATTTAATAAATAAAAATGAAATTATCTAAAACTGATTATCTTATATATAGAGATTGTGGTAAAAATGCTTGGCTTAAAGTACATAAGCCAGATATTTACTATGCGAAACCATTATCAGCTTTTGATCAGGGTATCATAGAGACTGGTAATGAAGTCGATACTTTAGCCCGTGATTTATTTAAGGGTGGTATTTTACTTACCGACCGTAGTGCTTCAAAAGAAACTATGGAGTTAATAGGGTTTGAAACACCTATAATTTATCAACCAGTGTTTGAGACAGATAAATATAAGGTTATTTGTGATATTTTAGTCTGGAATCCATCATTTAAAGTTTATGATTTATATGAAGTAAAGGCTTCAAATAATGGAGAAAATAAAAAGGCCAAGGATGATCTTTATTCTTATGATATAGCTTTTCAATATTTAGTTTTAAAAGAATTAAATGTTCCTATCGGTAGACTAAATCTAATACGACTTAATAGTGAATACGTAAGAGGGGTTGATTTAGATATAAACCAGCTTTTTTCTGTGGAGGATTTTACAGAGAGGGTTGTGAACATTACAGAAATTGTATCCAGTGAAATGAAAAGTGCTTACGATATTTTATCATCTGAAGTTGAACCATTTGGTAATTGTAAATGTATAACTCGTGGAAGAAGTTCTCACTGTACAACTTTTTCTTATTCTAATCCTGAAATTCCTACTTATAGCGTGCATGATATTTCTAGGATAGGTAGCTCTAAGAGTAAGCTTGCAGAACTTATTGATTCTAAGATATTTAAAATCGAAGATGTACCTGAAGATTTTCCACTAAGCGAAAAACAACAGAATCAGGTTATGGCGACAAAACTCGATAAAATTATTATAAATAAGGAAGAGATTGTTAATTTTTTAGATACAATTTCTACCCCAATATCATTTTTAGATTACGAAACTTTTGCGGCAGGAATTCCAAGATTTGTTGGGTACTCTCCATTTAATCAAATCACGTTTCAATTTTCTTTGCATGTAGTTCATGAAAAAGAAAAAGAGCCAGATCATTTTGAATTTATTTTTACTGAGAATAAAAATCCAGATGAATCATTTATCTTAGCACTTGAAAAATATATCCCTAAAGATGGGCATGTAATTGTGTGGAATAAGAGTTTTGAAATTGGAAGAAATAAAGATCTTGCAGTAAGGAATCCAGATCATAAAATATTCTTGGAAGATTTAAATTCTAGAGTTATTGATTTGATGGATATATTTTCCAATCAATATTTTGTTCATCCAAAATTTAAAGGAAAAACTTCAATTAAATATATATTACCAGTACTTGCTCCAGATTTATCTTATAAAGCATTGGATATTCAAGAGGGGGCAACAGCTTCGAATACTTGGGATTTAATTGTAAGTGATGGTTATACAAAACAAGAAGCACAAGAAAAAACAGAACAATTACTAACATATTGTAAGCTTGATACTTATGCTATGTATAGAATTTGGAAATATTTAATAGATTTGAAATAATAGCTAAAAATGTTATATTCTATATATGTCAGAATATAAAAAAGGAAGTCTGCATCCTCTTACACTCATTATGAATGAGGCTGTTTCTATTTTTAAAACTCTTGGTTTTGTTGTTGAAATCGGCCCAGAATTAGAAGATGAATGGCATAATTTCGATGCATTAAATGTTCCTCATGATCACCCAGCTCGTGATATGCAAGATACTTTTTTTATAAAAGACCAGACAGGTTTTGTTCTTCGTACCCATACTTCAAATACTCAAATAAGATTTATGGAAAAGTTAGTAAAGTCTGGTGGTAAACCGCCATTTGCAATTGTTGTTCCAGGAAAAGTTTTCCGTAATGAATCAACAGATGCAACTCATGAAATGCAATTCTACCAAATAGAAGGGCTGATGATAGGGGAAGATATATCAGTCGCTGATATGAAAGGAGTGCTTCTTGAATTTTTTAAAAAGTTTTTTGATGGAGAGAGTGTAGATATTCGTCTTCGTCCTAGTTTTTTTCCTTTCGTTGAACCAGGTTTTGAAATCGATTTAAGAATAGGAGAAAAATGGATTGAATTACTTGGAGCTGGAATGGTTCACCCCAATGTTTTAAAAAACTGTGGAATTGATAATGAAAAATATCAGGGTTTTGCTTTTGGTATAGGACTCGACAGACTTATGATGATGAAGTTTAAAATTTCAGATGTACGTTTTTCTTATCAGGGGGATTTAAGAATCAATCAATTTTAAATTTATGCTTATATCATACAATTGGTTAAAATCATATATAAAAGATGTACCTGAAGTAGATAAACTCTCAGACGTCATTACTTTTCATTTATGTGAATTAGAAAGTGTAGAGAAATTACAAAATGGTGATGCTATTTTTGATTTAAAAATTTTACCAGATAGAGCTCATGACTTACTTTCTCATAGAGGAGTAGCTTATGAAATAGCTGGGTTGTTATGTTTAAAAGTTTTTGAAAATCCTATTAATGAAATCAATAGTAGTAAAACAAATTTACAGATAGAAATACAAACACCATCTTGCAAAAGATATATGGGTAGAATCGTTCGAAATATTAAAGTTGGGCCATCTCCCAAATGGATGGTTGAGTATCTTGAAAGTCTCGGACAAAGAAGTATAAATAATATTGTTGATGCGACAAATATAATTCTTTTTGGTATTGGTCAGCCTATTCATGCTTTTGATCTAAAAAAATTAGAAGGAGAAAAAATTGTTGTTCAAAATGCAAAAGAAGGGGATGAACTTGAATTAGTTGGCTCTGAAAAAATAAAAGCAAAATTAAAAGAATCAGACATGATGATAACTGATGGTGTAAAGAGTCTTGCTATTGCTGGAGTAAAAGGAGGTTTAGATTCTGGTATTAATAATGACACCAAAGATATTTTAATAGAAGTAGCAAACTTCGACGCTATTTCTGTAAGAAAAACTGCAAGACGTTTGAGTATTCAAACAGATGCTTCAAAGAGGTATGAGAATGTTTTGAGTCCTATTTTGTGTGAATTAGCTATGAAAGAAATTTCTAATTTGATATTAGAATTATGCCCAGAATCTTCATTTGAAGAAGTTGTAGATATTTACAAAGATGTACAGAATACAAAGAAAGTTTCATTTACTGGATCATATATTTCTAAGTCTTTGGGTATTAATATTCCAAAAGAAGAAATAGAAAAAATACTTAAAAATTATAATTATGAATTTACGGTAGATGATGATTCTTGGGAGATAACTGTTCCTAGTATGAGAATAGATATTACAAGAGCTTGCGATATGGTAGAAGAAATAGGTAGAGTTTATGGTTATGATAAAATAACCCCTAAACTTCCAGTAGTTAATTCTGATATAAAAGATAGTAATACTTGGACTAAAATATGTTTGGTAAAACAAAAGTTGATTGATGATGGTTATAAAGAAGTTATGAATTATGCTTTAACTCAAAAAGGTGATCTTCAGATTTTATCTAGTGCAAGTGATAAGGGTTATTTGGTAACAACTTTGTCTGACGGATTAAAAAAATCTTATGAACTAAATAAAAATAATTTAGCCTTACTTGAAGGTTCTGAAGTTAAGATCTTTGAAGTCGGAACTGTTTTCTTAAAAAGTGGAGAAGAGATACATGTTGCATGTGGAGATAAAAAAGGAATTATAGAAGTTAAGTTAGAAGATTTTAATCTTGATCAGAAAAATTATATTTTAAATGCAGAGACTGGGAATTTTAAAATAAATGGTTCTGGTGTTAATTTAGTTTTCAAATCTTGGTCTTTATATCCATTTATCACTCGTGATATTTCAGTTTGGGTACCAGAGGGGACAGAACCAGATGCTTTGTTTAATATTTACAAAGAACTTGGTACAGATTTGCTTGTAAAAAATCCTATGCTCGTAGATAAATTTCAAAAAGGAGACAAAATTTCTTATGCATATCGTTTAGTTTTTCAATCTTACGAAAAAACTCTCAAAGATGAAGAAATAAATCCAATTATGGAAAAAATTAATACAAAAATTTCTTCTCTAGGATGGGAAGTTAGATAATAAAAAAGTTATCCACATTTTTATCAAAAAAACAGTAAAAAACTTAAGTTTTTTACTGTTTTTTTCTTATACAAATGATATAATATTGTTGTAATATGTACAAAGATATTAATAGAAAAATTTCAAAGTTTTTGAAAACTTTTTTGAAGAAAATTCAACCACGATTTTCTTTCCATTATGTCGCGTACTCTGTTCTATTTTTTGCAATTATTTTTTCTTTTGTAAATTTGGTAACAGCTACAACTCCTAATCCAGGTCACCCTTGGAGTGAACTTGGTGATGGAGTTTTTTCTTTCTCAAACGGACAAACTGCAACTGCATACACTTACACATACCCAGCTGCAAACTCAACAGTCCTCACTACCAACGCTGCAGTTACAGTTGCTCAAGGAGGTACAGGGCTTGGTTCAATCTCAGATAAAACTATCTTAGTTACAAATGGAGCAAACTCACTTACTGCTTTAGTGATTCCAGCAGGTCAATCAGTAAGAAGAAATGCAGGGGATACAGCTTTTGAAGCATTCACTCCAGGGACAGTTACTGCAGTATCAGTTGCAACTGCAAATGGAATTTCTGGTTCATCATCAGGAGGAACAACTCCATCGTTAACTATTTCTCTTGGGGCTATAACTCCAAGTACTGTAAACGGTCTTACTCTCACATCTCAAACAACAGGTTTTACAATTGCAGGTGGTACAACTTCTAAAACATTAACTGTCGGTTTAGATGCTTCAGTATCTGGAACAAACACAGGTGATCAAACAAAGATTGCGAACCTCATCGGCGGAAACTCCACAACTCTTCTCGGTGCTCTTCCATATCAATCAAACACAGATACAACTTCACTTCTATCACCAAACGTATCATCAACAAAGAACTTCCTCACAATGACAGGTACAGGTACAAACGGTGCCGCTCCAGCATGGGGAACAATTGCTCAAGCTGATGTCTCTGGTTTAACAACTGCATCATCACCAACATTTGGAGGTGCTACTTTAAATGGAAATCTTGTAATGGGTACAAACAGTATCACATCTACTGGTTCACTCGGTGCAACTGGTGCAAGATTAACTGCTGGATTCTTCACTGACTTAACAGTTACAAATGCAATCTCAGGTACAATCGCAACTGCAACAAATGCAAACAATACAGCTATCACTGAAGATACATCAGCAGCATCTGCTGTATACCCAACTTGGGTAACAGGAAATACTGGTAATCTCGCGCAGAAAACTACTTCGACAAAACTTTCATTCATTCCTTCTACTGGGGTGTTGAGTGCGACGGGGTTTGCGGGTGCAGGTACAGGATTAACAGGAACAGCATCTTCACTTACTGCCGGTTCAGTTACAAATGCAACATTAACAACATCACTCACAAACAATGGTGGTGCAGGTACCCTTACTTGGCCAGCAGCAGGAGCAACTCTAACTATTCCAACAGGTGGAGGAACTTTGGGTACTGCCGCTTTCACTGCAGCAACTGCATACCAAGCATCAAACACAAACCTAAATTCTCTCGCTGGTCTTGCATATGCATCTGCTTCATTTGTGAAAATGACAGGAGCAAATACATTTACTCTTGATACAAACACATACGTAACAACTGCAGGTAACGCAGCAAGTGCAACTAAATCAACTAACTTATCTGGCGGAAACTCCACAACTCTTCTCGGTGCTCTTCCATATCAATCAAACACAGATACAACTTCACTTCTATCACCAAACGTATCATCAACAAAGAACTTCCTCACAATGACAGGTACAGGTCCAAACG
>Ga0302292_1000905_pt1 | contig 19973 bp, 7 predicted proteins | sample III_Fen_N2_1_FD_194553 | JGI IMG/M metagenome (GOLD analysis project Ga0302292, IMG submission 194553) | Peat permafrost microbial communities from Stordalen Mire near Abisko, Sweden - III_Fen_N2_1 | ecosystem: Environmental > Terrestrial > Soil > Wetlands > Permafrost | place: Sweden: Abisko...
TACCTTAAATGTAGGTGGAGCTGCTACTGCCCTTAACCTGGGTGCTTCTACGGGAACTACTATTGTAAATGGTAACTTGACTTTAGCTACCGGTAAAAACTTAATTTTTACGGGTGCAACTTCTGGTACTGTTACTTTTAAACCTACAACTGTTACAACCAGTTATACCCTTACTTTGCCTGGTAGCCAGGGTGCAAGTACACAAACTGTTGTTAATGATGGTTTGGGAAACTTAAGTTGGGGGTATGGCTTAATTAACCAAGCCAATTATGGCACTAATTCCCTTATGGTAGGAAGCAGTGTTGGCACAGGTGTTACGGCCGTTTCAAATTCCAATTTTCTGGGAACTTCTGCCGGTAGTGGTGCTACAAATGCCTATGGATCCAATTTTCTGGGAACCTCTGCCGGTAGTGGTGCTACAAATGCCTCTTATTCCAATTTTTTGGGACCTTCTGCTGGTCAATCCGCCACATCAGCTTTTTATTCCAATTTTTTTGGAACATTTGCTGGTCAAGGTGGCACTACTGCCAGTAATTCCAATTTTTTTGGCCAATCTGCCGGTTATAATGCTGCAGGAGCTAAAAATTCCAATTTTCTAGGATTCTCTGCTGGTAATGGTGCCGCAGGAGCCAGTAACTCCAATTTTTTTGGACAATATGCCGGTTATGGCGCCACAAATGTATCTAATTCCAATTTTCTGGGAATTTCTGTAGGTTATCAAGCTACTTCTGCCTCTTATAGTACACTGCTTGGTTATAATGTAGCAAATGAATTTGCTGGTTCACATATCGGAAGTAATAATATTGTAATAGGTACGAATATAACCTTGCCGGCTGCTACGACCAATGGCCTCAATATAGGTGGTGTGCTTTTTGGAACAGGTACTTATAGCACCACAGCTGGTGACCCAGTTGCTACAGCCGTTTCTAGTGGTAAAATTGGCATCGGAGTAGTAACCCCTACCGCGCGTCTCCAGCTACCTGCCGGAGGAAGTGCTGCAGGATTGGCTCCGTTGAAACTGACTGCCGGTATAAATTTAGGTACAACCGAAGCCGGTGCAATAGAGTACGACGGAGCACATCTCTATTTCTCAGCTACCAATGGTGGTACACGTTCGCAGCTAGATCAACAGGGTATTTCATTAGGAGCACCCAGTGGTACGACGTATACCAACGGTGGAATTGTTACGGGTGGTTCGCTGAGCCTTTCGTATGCCGATGGTACCAATCCGGGAATGGTTTCCACCGCTGCTCAGACCATTGCCGGAGTCAAAACATTTAGTTCAGATATTACTACTACCGGTGACGTTGCCGTAAATGGCGGCGATGTAACGACTACTGCCACTACAGCTACTGTATTTAATACAGCAGCCACTACCTTGAATATGGGTGGAGCTGCTACTGCCCTGAACCTGGGTGGTACAACGGGAACAACTACAGTGAACAATAACTTGACTGTAGCTGCTAACAAAAATTTTGCTCAATCGGGTACGGGTACTTTTGCTACCGGCACCGGTGCTGTTTCTCTGAATGGCAATGCAACTTTAGCTGCCGGCAAAAACTTAATTTTTACGGGTGCCGCTTCTGGTACTGTTACACTTCAACCTACTACTTCTACAACCAGTTATACCCTTACTTTGCCTGGTAGCCAGGGTGCAAGTACACAAACTGTTGTTAATGATGGTTTGGGAAACTTAAGTTGGGGGTATGGCTTAATTAACCAAGCCAATTCTGGCACTTATTCCGTTATGGTAGGACAACTTGCTGGTTTAGGTGCCGCAACCGTTTCATATTCTAATTTCTTCGGTGCAAGTGCTGGCTCAGGTGCCACAGGAGCAACTAACTCCAATTTTTTAGGATATTCAGCAGGTAATGGTGCCACAGGAGCAACTAACTCCAATTTTTTAGGTTATTTAACTGGTTATAAAGCCATAAATGCCTCTAATAGTACGCTGCTTGGTTATGAAGTAGCAAATGAAGTTGGTGGTTCACATATCGGAAGTAATAATATTATAATTGGTACCAATATAACCTTGCCGGCTGCTACGGCCAATGGCCTTAATATAGGTGGTGTGCTTTTTGGAACAGGTACTTATAGCACCACAGCTGGTGATCCTCTTGCTACAGCCGTTTCCAGTGGTAAAATTGGTATAGGAGTAGTAACGCCTACCGCGCGTCTCCAGCTGCCTGCCGGGGCAAGTGCTGCAGGATTGGCTCCGCTGAAACTTACTGCCGGTATAAATCTAGGCACAACCGAAGCCGGTGCAATAGAGTACGACGGATCACATCTCTATTTCTCAGCTACCAATGGTGGTACCCGCTCGCAGCTAGATCAACAGGGCATCACCCTGGGAGCACCCAGTGGCACGACGTATGCCAACGGTGGAGTTGTTTCGGGGAGTGTGTTGAATCTTTCGTATGCCGATGGAACTTATCCGGGGCTTGTTTCCATTAATCCACAGACTTTTGCAGGAGCAAAAACATTTAATGCAGATATTACTACTACCGGTGATGTTGCCGTAAATGGTGGCGATGTAACAACTACTGCCACTACAGCTACTGTGTTTAATACTAATGCCACTACTTTGAATGTGGGTGGAGCAGCCACTGTTCTAAATTTGGGTGCTGCCAGTGGAACTACTACAGTGAATAACAACCTTAAAGTTGTAGGTTCTACCATATTGGGTACCACCACTGCTACCAACACAGCAGCTACCTATTCCATAAATGCTGCTACAGTTAATAGTTACTCCGGTATAATAATAAATCAAAGTTCTGTTCCTGCTACCCTAAATATTGCAACACCTACTGATGCTACTGCAGGTCGTATTTTTACTGTAAGTAATAATGGAACATACGATTTAATGTCTGTGTATGGGAATATATGCCCCAATACCTCTGCCACATTTGTGTACAATGGAGTCAGTTGGTCTTCTTCTTTAGCAGCGATTGGTCGGGTGAATGGTGTTAACAATGGTTATAACCTTATGTCCTCAGCAATGGGTGCCGGTGGTGGTGTCACAGATGTTAGTTTTTCCAATTTCTTCGGTGTGAGTGCCGGTGCTGGTGCCACAAGTGCTAGTTATTCCAATTTTTTAGGTGGTAATGCCGGTAAAAGTGCCACAAATGCAGCTTATTCCAATTTTTTAGGTTGGCAAGCTGGTGAATCTGCATCACTTGCTTCATATAGTACGTTGATAGGTTATAATGTAGCAAATGAAAGGGCTAGTTTCTCAAATATCGGAAGTAATAATATTATAATAGGTACCAACATAACCTTGCCGGATGCTACGGCTAATGCCCTCAATATCGGTGGTGTGCTGTTTGGTACAGGTACTCATGCATCTCCATCAGGTGATCCTACTGCAACAGCCGTTGCGGGGGGTAAAATAGGTATCGGGGTAGAAATGCCTACCGCGCGTCTTCAGCTGCCTCCCGGTGCAAGTGGTGCAGGATTGGCTCCGTTGAAACTGACTGCCGGTACTAATTTAGGTACAACCGAAGCCGGTGCAATAGAGTACGACGGATCACATCTCTATTTCTCAGCTACCAATGGTGGTACTCGCTCGCAGCTAGATCAACAGAGCATCACCCTGGGAGCACCCAGTGGTACGACCTATGCCAACGGTGGAGTTGTTTCGGGGAGTGTGTTGAACCTTTCGTATGCCGATGGAACTTATCCGGGGCTTGTTTCCATTAATCCACAGACTTTTGCAGGAGCAAAAACATTCAATGCAGATATTACTACTACCGGCGACGTTGCCGTAAATGGTGGCGATGTAACCACTACTGCCACTACAGCTACTGTATTTAATACTGCAGCCACTACCTTGAATGTGGGTGGAGCAGCCACTGCTCTTAATCTGGGTGCTGCCAGTGGAACTACCACGGTGAATAATAACCTTAAAATTTCAGGTTCTACCATATTGGGTACTACCACTGCTAGCAACACAGCAGCTACCTATTCCATAAATGCTGCTACTGTTAATAGTTACTCCGGTATAACTATAGATCAAAGTTCTGTTGATGCTACCCTAACTATTGCAACACCTACTGATGCTACTGCAGGTCGTATTTTTACTGTAAGTAATAAAGGAACAAAAGATTTAAGGTCTAATTATGGGAATATATGCCCCAATACCTCTGCCACATTTGTGTACAATGGAGCCAATTGGTCTTCTTCTTTAGCAGCGATTACTCAGGTGAATGGTACTAACAGTGGTTATAACCTTATGTCCTATTCAATGGGTGCCGGTAATCATACTACAAGTACCTCTAGTTCTATTTTTCTTGGACTGAATGCCGGTAGTTATGCCACAAGTGCTGATTATTCCAATTTTTTAGGTCAAAATGCCGGTGCTGGTGCCGCAGGAGCTAACTGGTCTAATTTCTTAGGCTTTAGTGCTGGCGATCAAGCTGTTGGCGCAAGTTCTTCCAATTTTTTAGGTTTTGATGCCGGTAAAGGCGCCACAAATGCTAGTTCTTCCAATTTTTTAGGTGCGTATGCCGGTAATGGTGCCACAGGAGCTAGTTCTTCCAATTTTTTAGGTGTGTATGCCGGTAATGGTGCCACAAATGCAAGTTCTTCCAATTTTTTAGGTGAGAATGCCGGTACTGGTGCCACAGGTGCAGCTTATTCCAATTTTTTAGGTCAAAATGCTGGTAATTCTGCATTATCTGCTTCATATAGTACGTTGATAGGTTATAATGTAGCAAATGAAACTGCTGGTTTATCAAATATTGGAAGTAATAATATTGTAATAGGTACCAACATAACCTTGCCGGATGCTACGGCTAATGCCCTCAATATCGGTGGTGTGCTGTTTGGTACAGGTACTCATGCATCTCCATCAGGTGATCCTACTGCAACAGCCGTTTCGGGTGGTAAAATAGGTATCGGGGTAGTAACGCCTACCGCGCGTCTTCAGCTGCCTGCCGGTGCAAGTGGTGCAGGATTGGCTCCGTTGAAACTGACTGCCGGTACTAATTTAGGTACAACCGAAGCCGGTGCAATAGAGTACGACGGATCACATCTCTATTTCTCAGCTACCAATGGTGGTACCCGCTCGCAGCTAGATCAACAGGGCATCACCCTGGGAGCACCAAGTGGCACGACGTATGCCAACGGTGGAGTTGTTTCGGGGAGTGTGTTGAACCTTTCGTATGCCGATGGTACAAATCCAGGGCTTGTTTCCACCGCTGCACAGACCATTGCAGGTGCAAAAACATTCAATGCAGATATTACTACTACCGGTGATGTTGCCGTAAATGGTGGCGATGTAACAACTACTGCCACTACAGCTACTGTGTTTAATACTAATGCCACTACTTTGAATGTGGGTGGAGCAGCCACTGTTCTAAATTTGGGTGCTGCCAGTGGAACTACTACAGTGAATAATAACTTGACTCTAGCTGCCAGTAAAAACTTAATTTTTACGGGAGCAACTTCAGGTACTGTTACTCTTCAACCTACAGCTGCTACAACTAGTTATACCCTTACTTTGCCTGGTAGCCAAGGTGCAAATACGCAAACTGTGGTTAATGATGGTTCGGGGAACTTAAGTTGGGGGTATGGCTTAATTAATAACGCCTATTATGGTAACAATTCAGTTATGATAGGAAACTTAGCAGGTAATGCTGCTTTATCAAATGTTAGTTGCAATTTTCTGGGATCTTCTGCCGGTAAAGGTGCAACTACTAATAATGCCAATTTTCTGGGACCTAATGCCGGTCTGAATGCCTCAACTACAGGTGGTTCCAATTTTATGGGACCAGATGCCGGTAATGGTGCATCAGCCTCCGCTTATTCCAATTTTCTTGGAGTTTCTGCTGGTCAATCCTCCTCAGGAGCTTCTTATTCCAATTTTTTTGGACAAGCTGCCGGTATGAATGCCGGAGGAGCCACTTACTCCAATTTTATAGGTTCTTATACCGGTTTTAATGCCGGAGGAGCCACTTACTCCAATTTTATGGGTGCAAATGCTGGTAAATCTGCATTATCTGCCTCAAATAGTACGTTGATAGGTTATAATGTGGCAAATGAAGCTTCTGGTTCACATATTGGAAGTAATAATATTGTAATAGGTACCAATATAACCTTGCCGGCTGCTACGGCTAATGCCCTCAATATCGGTGGTGTGCTGTTTGGTACAGGTACTTATGCAACTTTAACAGGTAATCCTACTGCAACAGCCGTTGCGGGGGGTAAAATAGGTATCGGGGTAGTAACGCCTACCGCGAGTCTTCATCTGCCTGCAGGAGGAAGTACTGCCGGTAATGCTCCGTTGAAACTGACTGCCGGTACTAATTTAGGTACAACCGAAGCCGGTGCAATAGAGTACGACGGATCACATCTCTATTTCTCAGCTACCAATGGTGGTACTCGCTCGCAGCTAGATCAACAGGGCATCACCCTGGGAGCACCCAGTGGCACGACGTATGCCAACGGTGGAGTTGTTTCGGGGAGTGTGTTGAACCTTTCGTATGCCGATGGTACAAATCCAGGGCTTGTTTCCACCGCTGCACAGACCATTGCAGGAGCAAAAACATTCAATGCAGATATTACTACTACCGGTGATGTTGCCGTAAATGGTGGCGATGTAACAACTACTGCCACTACAGCTACTGTGTTTAATACTAATGCCACTACTTTAAATGTGGGGGGAGCAGCCACTGTTCTAAATTTGGGTGCTGCCAGTGGAATTACTACAGTGAATAATAACTTGACTCTAGCTGCCAGTAAAAATTTAATTTTTACGGGAGCAACTTCAGGTACTGTTACTCTTCAACCTACAGCTGCTACAACTAGTTATACCCTTACTTTGCCTGGTAGCCAGGGTGCAAGTACGCAAACTATTGTTAATAATGGTTCGGGAAACTTAAGTTGGGGGTATAGCCTAATTAACCAAGCCGATCCTGGCACTTATTCCGTTATGGTAGGAACCAGTGCTGGCACTGGTGCCACAAGTGTCTCAAATTCAAATTTCATAGGTCAGGCTGCCGGTAATGCTGCCACAGGTGCTAATAATTCCAATTTCATAGGTCGGAGTGCCGGTAATTATGCCACAAGTGCTAATTTGTCCAATTTTTTTGGAGACGGTGCCGGTAATGGTGCCACAGGTGCTAATTGGTCCAATTTTATTGGAGACGGTGCCGGTGCTGCTGCAACAGGTGGCCAAGCTTCCAATTTTATTGGGCATCAAGCGGGTCAAAATGCCACATCTGCCTTCGGTTCCAATTTTTTTGGATACGATGCCGGTAATGGTGCCACAGGTGCTGATAATTCCAATTTTTTTGGTTTTTCAGCCGGTTATGCTGCCACAGGTGCTAATAATTCCAATTTTATAGGGCGTAATGCTGGTAATTCTGCATTATCTGCCTCAAATAGTACGTTGATAGGTTATAATGTAGCAAATGAAGCCGCTGGTTCACATATTGGAAGTAATAATATTATTATTGGTACCAATATAACTCTACCGGCTGCTACGGCTAATGCCCTCAATATCGGTGGTGTGCTGTTTGGTACAGGTACTTATGCAACTTCAACAGGTAATCCTACTGCAACAGCCGTTACGGGTGGTAAAATAGGTATCGGGGTAATAACGCCAACCGCGCGTCTTCAGCTGCCTGCAGGAGGAAGTACTGCCGGTAATGCTCCGTTGAAACTGACTGCCGGTACTAATTTAGGTACAACCGAAGCCGGTGCAATAGAGTACGACGGATCACATCTCTATTTCTCAGCTACCAATGGTGGTACTCGCTCGCAGCTAGATCAACAGGGCATCACCCTGGGAGCACCCAGTGGTACGACGTATGCCAACGGTGGAGTTGTTTCTGGGAATTCGTTGATCCTTTCGTATGCCGATGGAACCAATCCCGGACTTATTTCCACCGCTGCACAGACCATTGCAGGAGCCAAAACGTTTACTACTAATGTTACTACCACCGGTGATGTTGCCGTAAATGGTGGCGATGTAACAACTACTGCCACTACAGCTACTGTATTTAATACTGCAGCCACTACCTTGAGTGTGGGGGGAGCAGCCACTATCCTGAACCTGGGTGCTAGTACGGGGACTACTACTGTAAACAATAATCTTGCTACCACCGGTACAGCTACCGTAAGCGGAGCTACCCTTAATTTAGGAACAGCTGGCACTGCTACTGCAGGAAAAATAGTGTTGGAGGATGGTAACACCGGAACTTATAATGTAACATTAAGTGCCCCTGCTTTGGTAGCTACTTTAAATAAAACAATTACTTTGCCGGATGCCACCGGAACGGTTGCTTTGGTTGGTACAGTTGCTACAGTCACGACTGCTACCTATACTATTAATACAGAAGAAACTATTTTAGTGAATTATGCATCAACTGCAACTATTACACTGCCAACTGCAGTTGGATGTGCAGGTAGAAAGTGTAATGTGAAGAACATTGGTACCGGTACTGCTACAGTAAAATCAGCCGGAGGAACTATTGATGGTATTTCAGCCGCTACAGGTGTTTCAGGTTCATCGCAATGGCAGGGATGGACTTTCCAATCGGATGGTACCAATTGGTATATTATTAGCAGAATTTAAAATCCAAAAACAACAGACTTCTCTTATTAATCAACAATAGTTAATTTGTTATATTAACTATTGTTGATTGTTGATTAATAGTTAAGCATTATGAAACGATTTGTTTTCTTTTTTCTATTTTTAATTATTTCCGCAGTAGGTGTCATGGCGCAGGATAGTATTCACATTAGTGGTGTATTAAGGGGAAATACTCGTTTTGCTAAGGTGGTGCTAAAAAAATTTGGTGTAGGGGTATTTGATATTGCCGCAGCATCAGTAAAAGATGAAAAATTCAGCATCACTGTTCCTGTGGACATCGAGCCCGGTGTGTATCGCTTGCAATATAGCCAGGCAAGTATGAGCGAGTACGTGGATGTGATTATCAGTGGCAAGGAGAAAGAAATCAATTTCACGCTGGATGTATCGCAGGATAGGCGTGTACCCGTATTCACGCAGTCGGGTGAGAATGTTAACTGGGCTGTTTGGAAACAGACTGCCGCTAAGCGGATAGAAAAAATTGCACTGCTTCAGCAGTTGCTGGCACAGTATCCCGATACTACCGAAGCGCTGTATCGCACGGTAACGAAAGCAGCAAACCTGGAGATCAAGGATTTTGGAAAAAAACATAGGGACTTTGTGAATAGTAATAGCACCACCTGGGCTGGAGCAATGGTAGCGAATGCGCCCTTCTATTTTACCCGTCCGCGCGACCTACCGCAACTACAGGATTATTATCGCAAGCAAAATTTTTGGAAAGGTATACATACCACTCGACCTGAGTTAATCAATACACCTCTGTATACTGAACTGATACTAGGCTATCTGAGGTATTATATGAACCCCGAAATGCAGTTTTCGGAAACAGAAATGAACGAGGGGCTCGAAAAAAGTGTGGATACCATTATGACCCGCTTCGGCGGCAACGAGCAAACTCAACGCTTTGCCTTAAAGTACCTGAAACTGGGTTTTAAGGAAATAGCCAATGAAAAAGTGTTGCAGTATATCGACCAGAAGTACGCAGCTCAGGCCGAACAATGCAACGATAACGGTGTGGACAAGGAGGAGTTTGAACGACGAATGGCTGGTTATGCAGCCATGAAGCCCGGCACTGTGGCTCCAGAATTACAATTGACGGACACTGAGGGTAAGTTTTACGGATTGAAATCTATCCCCAACAACAAATTAATCGTTGCTTTTTGGGCCAGTTGGTGTCCCAACTGCGAACGGGAAATGCCCTTGCTTGAAGCTTTCTTAAAAACGCACCCTGCATACGGTGTGGTGGCAGTGAGTCTGGACGAAGACAGCGTGGCTTACGCCAATGCCATAAAACGGTATCCGAGCATGATCCATACCTGCGAATTCCGCAAATGGCAGAGCAAAGCTGCCCGGGATTATTTTATTGTTGCTTCTCCTACGTTTGTACTGCTCGATGGCGAACGAAAAATAGTGGGAAAATATCCGGGATTTAGTGCAATGGAAGAAGAGTTAAAAAAAATAATCACCAGGGTTACTCGGTAGTATGGAATGAAAATAAAACAAACAGTGACTTATGAATAATCTTTTCAAAATACTAATCTTTTTGATCGTGCAGGCAAGCATGGTTGGTACAGTGCATGCGCAGCAGGGCTTTGGCACCAATACACCCGCAGCTTCTTCTGTTGTAGATATGACTGCCACCAACAAAGGTGTGTTGCTCCCGCGGGTAGCACTGACGGCAATAAACTCTGCATCACCTATAACAGCACCTGCTACTAATCTGCTGGTGTATAATACAGCCACAGCAGGTACAGCTCCCAATGATGTAGCTCCCGGTTTTTACTACTGGAATGGTACAACCTGGATTCGTTTACTCAGTAAAAATGATAACTTGTGGAGCTCTACCGGGAATACCGGCACCACCCCGACTACTAATTTTGTGGGAACTACCGATGCCCAGGATTTGGTTTTTAAAACCAATGCTACAGAGCAGATGCGGGTTACTACTGCCGGAAGTGTGGGGATAGGTACCACTCCCAATGCTTCTGCCCAACTGGATGTGAATTCTATAACTAAAGGTTTCCTACCACCCCGGATGACCGATACGCAGATAGCTGCCATTGTAACCCCGCAGGAAGGTTTGATAGTTTACAATACCACGCTGCACTGTTTGGCCTATTATGCAAATGGAGCTTTTACCTGTGTTTATAATGCACCTCCTGCTAGGGCGGGAAGCAGCTTTACAGCCTTTTACAACGGTTGGAGCGGTGGCACTTATTCCGTTGGTGGTGCAAGTTCCACTACAGTAACCCATACAGCCGGAGAGACTTTTAGTACAAACACAACTTGTACCTCTAAATTAATATCTATTACCGGATGCGGAGTTGCCACTACAGTAACGGGAGCCAGTGGTAACGTGTATGCATTAAAAGAGATTAATGGTCAATGTTGGATTGCTGAAAATATGCGCGAAGTGCCTTCTGCTTACAGTGGATACACACCCACTTCATGGCTGGCCACTTCGCCCGGCGATCAGGGGTATTGGGGCTATTATAATACCAGCACCCCCAACGGTTCTGCCGGTTGGGGTACTGTTGAACCTACAAATGCCAATGGACATGAGGGTATGCTTTATCAATGGAGTGCTGCAATGAATGGAGCTACTACCGAGCGCAGCCGGGGTGTTTGCCCTAGCGGGTTCCACGTACCGAGCGATTGTGAATGGATGTATCTGGAGCATGGGTTAGGTATGAAGGTGTCAGACCAGATTCTCAATAATACTTGGAGAGGTCAATTATCAACGGAAGTGGTCGCCTCTAAGTTGACCAAAGACAGTAATGGGTCTAGTAACGCATCGGGTTTCTCTGCCTTGCTTACTGGTTGGCGTTCGTCTGGAGGTGTTTTCCAAAATAGAGGGGTTAGTAGTTATTATTGGTCGTCTACAATTATTGATGCATCTAATGTATTAGGTCGCCAAAATTTGTATTCGTACACTGGAGTGGCTCGGATCTCGATGCCGTGTACCTATGCTTTATCTGTTCGTTGCCTAAAGGATTAGACCTGATACGCGTGTGCGTAGGGTTTGAAATGAAAGTAAAATAATGACTTATGAATAATATTTTTAGAACAATTATATTTTTGATCGTACAGGCAAGCATGGTTGGTACAGTGCATGCGCAGCAGGGTTTTGGTACCAATACACCCGCAGCTTCTTCTGTTGTAGATATGACTGCCACCAACAAAGGTGTGTTGCTCCCGCGGGTAGCACTGACGGCAATAAACTCTGCATCACCTATAACAGCACCTGCTACTAATCTGCTGGTGTATAATACAGCCACAGCTGGTACAGCACCCAATGATGTAGCTCCCGGTTTCTACTACTGGAATGGTACAACCTGGATACGTTTACTCAGTAAAAATGATAACTTATGGAGCTCTACCGGCAATGCCGGCACCACTCCGGGTACTAACTTCGTGGGAACTACTGATGCCCAGGATTTGGTTTTTAAAACCAATGCAACCGAACAGATGCGGGTGACTACTGCCGGAAGTGTGGGGATAGGTACCACTCCCAATGCTTCTGCCCAACTGGATGTGAATTCTATAACTAAAGGTTTCTTACCACCCCGGATGACCGATACGCAGATAGCTGCCATTGTAACCCCGCAGGAAGGTTTGATAGTTTACAATACCACGCTGCACTGTTTGGCCTATTATGCAAATGGAGCTTTTACCTGTGTTTATAATGCACCTCCTGCTAGGGCGGGAAGCAGCTTTACAGCCTTTTACAACGGTTGGAGCGGTGGCACTTATTCCGTTGGTGGTGCAAGTTCCACTACAGTAACCCATACAGCCGGAGAGACTTTTAGTACAAACACAACTTGTACCTCTAAATTAATATCTATTACCGGATGCGGAGTTGCCACTACAGTAACGGGAGCCAGTGGTAACGTGTATGCATTAAAAGAGATTAATGGTCAATGTTGGATTGCTGAAAATATGCGCGAAGTGCCTTCTGCTTACAGTGGATACACACCCACTTCATGGCTGGCCACTTCGCCCGGCGATCAGGGGTATTGGGGCTATTATAATACCAGCACCCCCAACGGTTCTGCCGGTTGGGGTACTGTTGAACCTACAAATGCCAATGGACATGAGGGTATGCTTTATCAATGGAGTGCTGCAATGAATGGAGCTACTACCGAGCGCAGCCGGGGTGTTTGCCCTAGCGGGTTCCACGTACCGAGCGATTGTGAATGGATGTATCTGGAGCATGGGTTAGGTATGAAGGTGTCAGACCAGATTCTCAATAATACTTGGAGAGGTCAATTATCAACTGAAGCTGTAGGTATTAAATTGACAATAAGGAGTACTGGGTCTTCCAATGCCTCAGGTTTCTCCGGCTTATTTACTGGTGCCCGCTGGGCAAGCGGTGCGTGCTCTTTTAGTGGCATAGGTGCTTACTATTGGTCATCTACGAAGGTAAGTGCATCCAATGCCATGTACCGCGAAACCCAGAATAATGTCACGGTTACTGGAATTTATCTATCTCCATTTTCCTTATCCAACGCTTTATCTGTTCGTTGCCTAAAGGATTAGACCTCATACGCTTGCGCGGAGGGTATGAAATGAAAGTAAAACAATGATTTATGAATAATATTTTTAGAACAATTCTATTTTTGATCGTGCAGGTAAGCATGGTCGGTGCTGTGCATGCGCAGCAGGGCTTTGGCACCAATGCACCCGCGGCTTCTTCTGTTGTAGATATGACTGCCACCAACAAAGGTGTGCTACTCCCGCGGGTAGCACTGACGGCAATAAACTCTGCATCACCTATAACAGCACCTGCTACCAATCTGCTGGTGTATAATACAGCCACAGCTGGTACAGCTCCCAATGATGTAACTCCCGGCTTTTATTGTTGGAACTCGACTGCGTCGAAATGGATACGTTTGCTCAGTAAAGGCGATTACTCCGGTACGGGATGGGCAATTAACGGAAACTCAGGTACCACCCCGTGTATTAATTTTGTGGGAACTACCGATGCCCAGGATTTGGTTTTTAAAACAAACGCAACCGAACGGATGCGGGTTACTACTGCCGGGAGCGTGGGGATTGGTACTACACCCAATGCGTCCGCCCTTCTGGATGTAAGCTCTACCACTCAGGGTTTTTTACCACCACGCATGACCACTACCCAGATAAATGCTATTGCTAATCCACAGGAAGGTTTGATAGTATACGATACCACGCTGCACTCCTTGTTTTACTATTCAAATACCGGTTTTAAGCGCTGTGACACTCCTTAAGAGGCCGTTTTACAACTTTTTATAACGGTTGGAGTGGTGACTTATTTCATTGGTGTTCCGGCTTTTTGGGGTTATTATAATACCACCAACATTACAGGTTCTGCCGGTTGGGGGACTGTTGAGCCTACAGATGGCAATGGACAACGCTGGGCTGTTTTGGTGGTCTTTGACGGTTGATCATGCGGATAATACCTATTAACGAAACGTATTAACCGACGGAGCCTAGCGTGGTGTGGGTCGCTATTTTTTCCAGGGCTTATGCTTACATCGTTTGTTGTATGAAGGAATAGTCCTCATACCCTCGTACGGAGTAAGAGCTGAATAACATAACAAATAATGACTTATGAACAATATTTTAAAAAAAATACTACTTTTTATCGTGTTGACGATTGTATCTGTTGCAGCGCATGCGCAACAGGGATTTGGCACCAATACACCCGCTGCTTCTTCTGTTGTAGATATGACTGCCACCAACAAAGGTGTGCTGCTGCCGAGGGTAACGTTGACGAGTGTTAATGATTTAATAACTGTGCCATCACCTGCCGACAACCTGCTGGTGTTTAATACAGCCACTTCTGGTACTACGGCCAATGATGTAACTCCAGGTTTTTACTACTGGAATGGTACAATATGGATACGCTTACTCAATAAGGGCGATAACTTAGATACAAGCTGGGCACTAACCAACAATGCCGGTATAACCAATGTTACTACCACAGGTACTGCCACCGTTAGTGGAGCTAGTCTTAATTTAGGAGTAAATAATGTAGCAAATGCAGGAAATATAGTTTTGGAGGATAATAACGCCGGAACAACCGGTAATGTAACCTTGATAGCGCCAGCTACAGTAAGTGGTGCAAGTAAAACAATCACCTTACCTGATGCTACAGGAACAGTTGCTTTACTCAGCGATTTGAACGGTTTTAATTCACTTACAGCACCGGCAGGTAGTAATGTTAATGGCGGTTTTATTAGTTCGAATGCATTAACTCTTTCGTATGCCGACGGTACTTATCCGGGAATTGTTTCCACCAGTACACAGACTTTTAAAGGAGCAAAAATGTTTACTGATGCTCCTACAGTTTCTGCATTTACATCAGTCGGATTGGTGCATAACGACGCTACAGGGTTACTTTCAAGTTCTACCATTGTGGATGCTGATGTAAGTACTAGTGCTGCTATTTCTTTGACAAAACTGGCATCCGGATCAAATATTGCAACTTCACTTGCTGTGCCGACAGGTAGCAGTGCCACTGGTGGTTCTATTGTTTCGAATGTACTAACTCTTTCGTATACTGACGGTACCAATCCGGGAATTGTATCCACCAGTACACAGACTTTTAAAGGAGCAAAAACGTTTACTGATGCCCCTACAGTCTCTACATTTTCAACAGCAGGATTGACTCATAACGACGCTTCAGGATTACTATTCAGTTCTCCCATTGTCACTACAGATATTGCTGATGGTACTATTACGAATGCAAAACTTGCTACGCCTGTTACCAATCTTGGGACTGGAACCACGATTGTTCTTCGTGATAATAATGGTGATTTTAGTGCCGGAAAAATAACCGCTACTTTGTTAGGTAATGCTACTACAGCTGATAATGCTACTAAGTTAGCTACTCCTCGTTCAGTCTATGGCAATAGTTTTGATGGTTCTGTTGATGTTACTGGTGTTATTTCCCCCGCTTATGGTGGTACGGGCAATCAATATACTCAATTTTCAGGTCCTTCTTCTTCAACGAAAACATTTACTTTGCCAAATGCAAATGCCACAATTCTTACATCTAATGCGGCTGTTACTGTAGCACAAGGTGGTACGGGTTTAGCCTCAATCCCCAGTAATAATCTGATGTATGGTGGTGCAAGTACCGTTTCTCTTTTGGCTCCACACGTCACCACCGGTACAATCTTAATGAACACCGCATCCGGGGCACCCAGTTGGTCGTTGTTAAGTGGCTTACCCGCTACTGCGGGTGTTTTACCTGCTGCCAATGGTGGAACCGGCGTTGCGAATACAGGCAAGACAATAACTTTAGGTGGTAATTTGTCTATTAGTGCTGCTTTCTCGACTAATGGTGCTAACACAATAACATTAACATCTGCCGGTGGTGCAACAAATGTTACTTTGCCTACCTCCGGACTACTTTACGGTACGGCTTCGGGATCGATTGCTTCTTCGGATTTAATGGCATCATTAAACAACGAAACAGGCACAGGATTAGTTGTATTTGGGACGAGTCCAACACTTACTACTCCCATCATTAATGGTACCATATCAGGAACAACTGTTATTCCTGTTGCCAATGGAGGAACCGGTTTAGCAACATATACTGCAGGTAACTTGCTTTATGCTTCGAATTCGTCGACCTTAGCTGGATTGTCTACGGCTAACAATGGTATTTTAGTAACCAATAGTAGTGGAGTTCCTTCCATTGCCAATACCGTTGGTGCAGCTTTAACCATGCCATCCATTAATCTTTCTGCTTCATCGAACCAACTAGTGTTGCAAAGTTCAGGCGTTAAAGGTACATTGACTTGGACTCCCACAGTTTCAAATAAAACCATCACCTTGCCTGATGCCACTGGAACGCTAGCATTAACTAATGCCACTGTAGCTGGTGATGTGTCAGGAACTTTGACTACTACCAGCGTTGATAAATTGAAAGGTAATTCTTTGTCAATAAATACTTTAACGACTAATGATCTTTTGAAATACAATGGAAGTAACTGGGTAAATGCAGCCGTGTCTACACTCGGCACTATCACTTTGGCAACGGGTACTACTGGAACTGATATTAATGTATTAGGTTCTCCAGCCAGTTTGGGTGGTACGCTGACACTAAATCTCCCTGATGCAAGCGCCTCTGCTCGTGGGCTTGTTACCACAGGTGCTCAGACGATAGCGGGTGCAAAAACATTTACTCAGAATGTTGCCGTAAACGGTGGCGATATAACTACTACTTCTGCAGCTGCTACGCTATTTAATACCGCTGCCACTACTTTGAATATTGGTGGTGCCGCTACAACTTTGACCTTGGGCGCCACTACAGGTAGTACAACATTAAGAAATAATTTTATTTCCACCGGTACTGCTACTATAAGCGGAGCTACCCTTAATTTAGGAACACCTGGTATTACTACTGCGGGAAAAATAGTGTTGGAGGATGGTGCTGTAGGAACTTATAATATTAGTTTGAGTGCACCTGCTTTGGTATCTGGTTCAAGTAAAACAATTACCTTACCTGATGCTAGTGGAACAGTAGCTTTAGTAGGTGCAGTTGTTTCATGCGCATCTGGATTCACAATTACTACAGAAGAAACTGTTATAGTTGATTCTGGAGGAGGAATGGGCTGTTATAGTGTTACACTGCCAAATCCAACAACATGTGCAGGTCGTAAATGTACCGTTAAAAGTGCTGGAAACTGCATAAGTATATACACTCCTGTTGGATCTATTGATGCTGCTGCTTCATTCGGTATTTCAGCTTATGATTGTGTAACTTTTCAATCGAATGGTACAAATTGGTGGGTTATTAATAAGTATGTCCATTAGTGTCCACTAAAATAAATTAAGGGTCAGTTGTTCTGATAAGAGTTCTTTGACATCATTCTTATCTGCATAAAAAAAGAGTTCTCCTATTGGCGATTTATCCAATAGAGATATTCCAAATATTTGTAATACTTCATATGTTGATCGGTTAATCATAAGGTCTCTTTCAATGATTGCAACTAAGCAATATGATATGACTGCACAATATATTTGTATTCTAACAGCATTTTCAGAAGCACCCCAAAAGGTCTTAATCTTCAAGTGCTGTTTAATCCATTTGAAAAACAATTCTACTTGCCAGCGATTCTTTTAAAGCAAAGCTATTTGCTCAGAGGTTAGTTCCATATTATTGGTTAGATAAACGAAAGTTCTGTTCGTTTCTTTATCATAATATACAACTTTCCTGATTTCAACCGGATAGTATTGTGATATATAAAAACCAGTCAGTTTGCCAATTTGATTACTCATTACTCCATTTCTCTCATTGACTGGATTCATCTGAGTAAACTGGAATTGAAGATTTCTCTTGGCTCTAATAACAAAATAAGCAGAATGCTTTGTTATGTTGTAAAGCCTTTTGAAATCAACATATCCACGATCAAATATATAATAGGCTCCAGATTCATAAGGTATTACATCCATTGCATTCACATCGTTCACCGAAGCATTCGTAATATGAATGAATGCTGGAATTTGTGTAGTTATGTCGTAAAGTGTGTGAAGTTTAATTCCTGCTTTTGCTTTTCGGAATTTCGCCCACCAAAATACATTCAAACACAAATCTATCGTTGAAGAATCAAACGCGTAAACTTTACCTTGAATTTCAAAATCATTATTCGCTCTTTTTTTACGAGCAATATCAATTAAATAATAGGCAAGATCTTCAAATATCTTGCTGTCTCGTTTCTCGTTTGCTTTGGAAAGATTGCTTCGTGTTACGTTTTTTCCAAAGCCTAAATGATAGCTTTTTTGACTGTGAGCATCTATAGCTACAATCAAGTCTCGAAGGCTATCACGATTTGTTAGTTGTCCAAATATCATCACCAGCAACTGATTCCAACAGCTAAAGTGTTTTTACATATTTGTTGTCGGCATATTTTATTACAAAACCATCAAAAACACGTTGAGGTAAAAACTCAACCATTTGTGCGAAAATATATTTTCCTGTATTCATTGCCCGAAAATTATGATTTAGGGAAAGATAAATAATTCAAATCGTCACGCAACTATTTTGCTCTGATAATGCCGATAGATAATGATTTCAAAGAATTATTAATTATTTAAGTAGACACTAATGAAGTATGTCTATGTTTTACGAGGATTTTAACATCGTTTATGTTGTTCTGTCATAAGTCTATTTAAATAAATAGACTTTCTTTATCATAATCGAAAAAATGCCACAAGTAAAGGCGTTTTTTCGATTTGTAATATACAAATCATAACTTGAATATGTTTTAGTATCCTGAATATTCTAAATTCTATTGAAATGTGCAATAAAAATATGAAGTTGTTTTTTCTATAGAGGAAGTAGCACAAAGAAAATACTAGACAGCTTTAAAAACTGTTGAGATGAAAAAAAAAATCAATATGTACTCAACAAAATTTAGACATTTTGATAAATAAAAGCGAGGGTGTCCATAGTGGGCACCCTCGTTTCTATATATAAAAGGACAGATCAAATATTATTCAAATCAACAAGTTGATATTGATCTTGGTTATATTACTTTTGTTTTAAACTGCTTAGAATAACATCTCTGTTTTTAGTACCCTGATCAATGTCAGTACGGTGATATGGAGTAACCCATAGCTGCGCTGCGGCATTCATTATATCGTAGTTTAACCTGTACCAAGGGGTTGTGGAGTGTGTTGCTCCCAATATATGTCCAAGCTCATGAGCCAGAACTTTAGTGTATTGATAGCTGCTTATCGCTGATAAACCGTAGGCTGTTCTGTTAATTTCCTGATTAATGCTATAACTACCTATATTCGCTATTCCGGCTGCAGGATCGCTAGTAAGCCCTTGAATTCCCCAAGCAAAGTTTCGAACGAAAAAGTAAATGTCTTTTCCTCCTGTAGGATATTTTTGAGGACTACTCCTTACATAGCTTGCGAACTGAGAAAGATCGGTTGACGATTTTTCAGTGCTATTAAAATCGCAGGTTTGAGTTATAAATTTTAGTGTTGGAGCATTTAATTTGTCGTTTTTAAATACATCTGCAATTGATTTTATAGCGTCTTCTTCTGCCCATACTAATTCCCACGATATGGGTGGAAATTGTCCATTTGTAAATTTGTCATTCTGAAGTAGATAAATAGTCACAATCTTATTTCGGGAGTATGTTTTTGGAGCTGCAACCTGAGCATAATTAGCTTTGGCTTGTTCTTGGAGTGCTGGTATTTCATTTGTAATATTACACTGCGTAGTTGAAATTCCTTGCTTTATCAGATTATTCAGATAGTTTTGTTTTGACAAAGTGATGTTTATTCTTAAAGAATTATTGTTTTTTCCATCTTCCAATCCCGATATAACAGCCTTCGCATTCTGTCTTTTACTGTATTGCGCTGTTACTTCTGT
>Ga0302292_1000906_pt1 | contig 19967 bp, 14 predicted proteins | sample III_Fen_N2_1_FD_194553 | JGI IMG/M metagenome (GOLD analysis project Ga0302292, IMG submission 194553) | Peat permafrost microbial communities from Stordalen Mire near Abisko, Sweden - III_Fen_N2_1 | ecosystem: Environmental > Terrestrial > Soil > Wetlands > Permafrost | place: Sweden: Abisko...
GAATAGAAGTAGCTAATTCAGTCAAAGCATCTTCATCAAAATGACTACGGGGCTGATTCGGGTTTGCAAAAATCAAATCCAATTTTACTTCACTAATAGAAGACGATCCATTAGTATTGATATTTTCTGTATCTATCAATGCACCTAATCCTCTTCCTAAACCGGTTATATTCTTTGCCATATATATTTTACAAAAACTTAGCTTTTAAATATTTATTTCTATTTGAAATAAATCAATGAACAGCAACATGTTTAGCAATTAATTCTTTTGCTAAATCCATATAATTTATTGATCCTTTGGATTCGGAATCGTATAATAAAACCGGTTTACCATAACTTGGTGCTTCACTCAACCGTACATTACGTGTTATGACCGACTCAAAAACCATGCCCTGAAAGTGTTTCTTCACTTCAGCATACACCTGGTTAGCCAATCGTAAGCGATTATCGTACATTGTGAGCAGGAAACCTTCAATTTCAAGTTCCGGATTTAATTTACTTTTTATTATTTTTATCGTATTCAGCAATTTGCTGATTCCTTCAAGTGCAAAATATTCGCATTGTACAGGAATAATTACTGAATCGGCAGCTGTCAGGGCATTTACCGTTATTAATCCCAATGAAGGAGAACAATCAATTAATAAATAATCGTAAAGAGGTTTTAAGGACGACAGCATTTTTTCCATAACACGTTCACGATCCTCCATATTCAGCATTTCAATTTCAGCTCCTACCAAATCGATATGAGATGGGAGGATAAAAAGGTTTGCTACCTCAGTAGTATGAATGGCTTGTATTGGTGGTACATTATCGATCAGACATTCGTAAATTGTAAACTCTAAAGAACGAATATCAATACCAAGTCCTGAAGAAGCATTTGCCTGAGGATCGGCATCTACTAACAAAACTTTTTTACCGAGCGAAGCTAACGATGCAGCCAGATTAATAGCCGTTGTAGTTTTACCAACACCTCCCTTTTGGTTTGCTAACGAGATTATTTTACCCATTTTGAAAGATTTTAATTAGAAAATGATGCGACAAATTATAATAATTTCGACATTTGAAATGTTTTGATTTCCAGATGTACTTTTCAATCCTAAAAAACGCAAGGATTTGAACATCATCATCATTGTTTTAAACAACAATTTTTTATACTGATTTGCAAAGATAATAAAATTAATCCACCCACTCAAGAAGCAATTTCGCGTTCAAATATAAATAACCTTTTTTTAAGGCAAACAATATGAAAATTGGATTTAAGAATACAAATACATTATTTTTAAGGAAGAACTGGTTTTTGTAAGTTGAAAATCTAACCACAGAAACAAAAAGTAAGAAATAAGTAGTTGGAACAATATAATGTCTTGTTTTTTTCTTCAATTCCGACCTCTCCCCCTACCCCCTCCCTCTCCCAATCCCGATAGCTATTCGGGAGAGGGGCGATAGAGCTGTAGGTTTAAGAAGTTTTATTTAAAATAGAAGGACACTATTTATATCCTATTACTTACATAACAACAAAAGGGAAATAAGTAGAAAGAAAAAAAAATACAATACCACTAAGAGAACACAAGGGACAAAAAACGGTTAAGAAAAGGACACAACAGATAAATAAGTAATTCAAAGAATTTATTGATATGTTTTGATTTCCGCCCTCAAAACACACAAAGGGGGCTTTAAGACGCAGTATTTGAAAACTTGCTAATTGTAAATTGCTTGTGAAAGTCAACTCTTAAGCCCCCTTTTGGGGTCAATAATAATATAAATGCAAAAAAGCGTGTACTAAATATTTAACAACCTAATCAATAATTAATCCTTATTACTTGCCTACCAGATATTAAGAATCTAAACCCAACAAAATAATTAAATGCAATCAGTCTAATGTGAACTATTTATCAACAAATCGGAATCTACAATGAGTCTCGTAGTTAAATTTTTAATCTGGTAAAGTAGAATTAAATAGTATCAAAATGATTATCTTTGCATCATTGAAACAAGATTCACAAATTTAACCAACTCATTCTATTTCAATAATTTCAAATTATTGGTTTAAATATTTAATATGAAAATCCGAAATTATCAACTTCTACTTTTTCCTATTTGTCTTTTTGTACTTGCCCTGATTTCTTTTTTCTATTTTTTTCGTATCGATTTAACATCCGACAAACGATATAGTATAGCTGAACAGACTAAATCACTTATGGATAAAACTGATTCATCACTGAAAGTGGTTATTTATCTGGATGGAGATTTGAATCCCGGATTCATGCGCCTGAAAAAAGCAACAGCAGAATTATTTGATGAGCTATCAGTATATTCCAACAGCAACATTGACATCAGCTATGAGAACCCATCATTGGCTGACTCTCCCGAACAGCGAGAGAAAAAATATGCTGAGCTCCAATCACGTGGTTTACTTCCTACTGCAGTTTACGAGCTTGATAAAGAAGGAAAATCAATTCAAAAGGTTATTTTTCCGTGGATTGAAATGTCGTATAAAGGGAAGAAAGTTCAGGTATGTCTCTTAAAAAACATCTTAGGAAATACGGGTGAAGAGAATTTGAATATCTCTGTTGAAAATCTTGAATTTGAAATTACCGATGGTATACGGCGGTTGATAAACAGGGATATATCAAAAATAGCATTTATTGAAGGTCACGGTGAACTTACCGAACCGGAGACCTATGATATCAGCAAATCCCTAAGTAAATATTTTCAGATTGACAGAGGGATTATAGCCAGCAACGCAACCATTCTGGATAATTACAAAGTGATTATTATTGCAAAACCCACGAAACCATTCCCTGAATCGGATAAATTCATTATTGATCAATATATCATGCATGGAGGCAGAGTATTGTGGTTACTTGACGGTGTCAGGGTATCGAAAGATAATTTAGCTACTATTGGCATATCACCGGCTCTGGAACTTGATCTGAATCTAAACGATCAACTATTCAGGTATGGAATCAGGATAAATCCGGTATTGCTGCAAGATGTACAGTGTGCTTCAGTTCCAGTCGATATAGCACCCCGGGGTGCAAACCCTCAGTTTGAACCAGCACCGTGGTATTTTGCTCCTTTATTACTTGCGTCACCGGAACATCCCGTTACACGTAATATTACAGAAGTACGATCAGAATTCTGTTCGGCAATTGATCTTGTGGGCGACAACAAATTTGTAAAAGCCCAGTTATTGTTGGCCACTTCGGATAACACGCATATTGTAGGGACTCCAACCACAATTGATATAAGTCAAAAGATAAAACCCAACGATAAAACATACTTTAACGTGGGATATTTACCTGTGGCAGTGGCCATGGAAGGGAACTTCGAATCGGATTTTGCGAACAGAATGATACCAAAAGGATTAACAAATACTTCACCTGTACTAAAACAGAGTTTGAAGACACGCCAGATTTTCATAGCTGATGGTGAACTAATCAGGAATGAAACGACAAAAAAAGACAGCACAACAATTCCACTGGGATATGACAGGTATATGAATCAGCAATTCGGGAATAAGGATTTCATTCAAAACGCAGTATTATATCTGGCTGATAACGAAGGTTGGATGCAATTGCGGTCGCGCACACTGAAATTAAGATTGCTGAATAAAAGGATTACTAATGAAGACCGAATTAGCTGGCAGTTGATTAATGTTTTAATTCCTGTCTGTCTTTTGTTGATTTTTGGAATCGGGTATCAGGTTATCAGGAAAAGGAAATATACCAGATAACTCAATCCAATTAGACCACCAGCTAAAGCAGGAGTCAATTGAAACCTGACAAGAATACCGGGGATATTTGAGACTTTTACCTCACCTAGACAAGTCAAAATTAAGAATAGAACGCTGATTTACACTAATTAAGCGGATAAATTACGGATAAGAAAATACTTCGTATTTTGATTTTAAGACCAAACATGTACTAATGTTATGTTAATGAAGTTATGTAGATTAGTAAGCAATCCGTCAAACCGTAAAAAGATCCCGAATAGCTATCGGGGGGTTAGACGGAGATCTGATCAACTTGATTATTTAGGATTTTACGACTAAGGGTAAAGAAATATAAAATAAGGTTTTATTTGATATAATTATTATTAAACATCAAACCTAACCATAAGATCTAAAGGTTATTAAAACCGCCCTTATACGTTAAATAAAACAGATCAATTTTCAAATTGCAAGCATTTAGTTCAACTTAGACCTTTTTACACAGACTTTGTGGAGATTTCAAGAGAGGATAATAGAGCTATAAATTGCACATGTCTTATTAAAAAATTACAGGCTGAAATTTATTTTCTTTTACTAATTTAATGAAATTGTTTCCCTGTAGAAAACAAATCTGATAATAGCCTGTTTTATATAGTAGTAAAACATTAATAAAAAATCAAAACTATCAGATGGCAAAACTAATTTTAATTCGTCACGGTCAATCCGTTTGGAACAAGAAAAACGTATTTACAGGATGGGTGGATGTACCGCTTTCACAGGAAGGAATCGCTGAAGCAATTCGTGCAGGCGAAGAAATAGCCGATATTGAGTTTGACGTAATTTATACCTCAGTTCAGATCCGTGCAATCGAAACAGCCATGATTGCTCTGGCAAGTAATAAAAGTGAAAAAACGCCTGTCGTGATTCACTCAGAAGGTAAAATGGGTGAATGGACGACCATATACAACGACACCATGAACAAGAATATTATTCCTGTATACCGTGACTGGCATTTGAATGAACGTTATTACGGTCAACTGCAGGGAAAAAACAAAGCAGAAACTGCTGCTATTTATGGAGACGAACAAGTGCATCAGTGGAGACGGAGTTACGACATTGCACCACCCGAAGGCGAATGTTTAAAAGATACTGCAGAGCGTACCATTCCATTTTTCAAAGAAAATATCCTCACACAACTCCAGGCAGGAAAAAACGTGTTGGTTTCGGCTCATGGGAACAGCCTTCGCTCAATTGTTATGTTTATTGATAATTTGTCACAGGAAGAAGTATTGAAACTTGAGATACCAACAGGGGTACCGTTGTTTTATGAATATAAAGACAACAAATTAGCAAAAGCCGAATAAACAATATCCAATAGATTTGAAAATAAATCGATTTGGAAATTTGAAAATGGAATAAGTCAATAATTTATGATGATCTCAATACAAAGATTTATCTTAACATTACAATAAAAGTGACCTTCGGTATTATCGAAGGTCACTTTTATTTAATAACTAATCCCTTATTTTTTAAAGTGTATCCAACGTTTTATTTTCATGAATGCTTCCTACTTTTTTATATGCCCATGCAAAAATAAGCGGGAAAATAAGTAATGAAAAAAACATTGCGCACAATATACCTCCAATGACAACCCTTGCCAAAGGTTGAGCACTTTCAGAACCAATTCCATGTGATATGGCCGCCGGGAATAATCCAACAGCTGCCATTAATGCAGTCATCATAACAGGACGAATCATGGTTCTGACTCCCAACCGGATAGAATTATACAAAACAGATTTCTCTCCTTTCAGTCTTTCTATATTATCCTTAAATGCACTTATAAGCAGTACCCCACTCAGGATACAAATACCAAATAATGCAATAAACCCTATGCCCGCTGAAATACTGAAATTCGTTCCGGTGAAAAACAGGACAGCAATACCTCCCACAATTGCAAAAGGAACATTGAGAAATACCAATCCTGCATCTTTCATATTTCCGAACATTACGAATAATAAAAGGAAAATTAATATCAAACTAAGCGGTACCACCTGGGCCAGTCGTTTTACTGCTCTTTGCTGATTTTCAAAATCACCCTGCCAAATCAAATCGTAACCTTTTTTTAAATTTACTGCACGACTGACTTTTTCACGTGCTTCACGAACGGTACTACCCATATCTCTGTCACGAACGGAAAACTTAACAGCCGAATATCTGCGGTTAGCATCTCTGAATATCAGGCAAGGACCTGTTTTTGTAGTAATATCGGCTATCTCTTTTATTGGAACCTTTGACCCGCTGGATGTTGGCACCATCAGGTTTCCTATATTATCCACCGTATTCCTGTACTTTTCGGGAAAACGAATCCTGATGTCAAACTTTTGAATACCTTCGTACAACATTGTGGCTACTTTGCCTCCGATAGCCATTTCAATAACGGCATTTGCATCGGCAGTCGAAACTCCATAAAGAGCCATTTTTTGTTGATTTAAATCAATATCCAGTTCGGGTTGTCCTATATTTTTAATCACCCCTAAATCGGAAATACCCCTAACTTTTTTGAGGATATTGAACACTTCAGTCGATTTAGTCTCCATATAATCCAACGAGTCACCAAATATCTTTACACAGATAGAGCCTTTTACACCCGAAACAGCCTCTTCAATATTATCGGTTATCGGTTGGGAAAAATTATAATCCACACCCGGAATAACAGACAGTTTTTTATTCATCTGATCAATAAGCTCTTCTTTACTGATTTTTGGTTTCCAATCCGACTCAGGTGATAACTGAATATCAAACTCATTATTATAAAACCCTGCCACATCGGTACCATCATCAGGTCTGCCGGTTTGGGATACAACATTTTGTACCTGAGGGAATTTTATAACTGTAGCCCTGATTTGTTTTGATATTTCTATTGATTTATCCAATGATACTGAATAGGGTAATTGGGCTCTCAGCCAAATGGCACCTTCATTTATTTCAGGTAAAAATTCAGAGCCTAAAAAGGTAAATGAAAAAAGGCCAATGACAATGATAATAAATGCTGTCAACAATGTCGATCTTTTATGGCTGTAGGTAAAATCGAATCCTTTCATGAACCGATCGGTAACATACTGAACAATCGGATTGTGTTTTTCCTGTACATTTTCTTTAAGTAATAGTTTTATCAGGACAGGAACCAATGTCAATGTTGTAATCAAAGCACCCAATAACGCAAATCCAAGGGTGTATGCCAAGGGTGAAAACATTTTACCTTCGACCTTCTGAAATGCAAAAATGGGCAAAAGTCCCGTAATAATGATCAGTTTCGAAAAGAAAATGGATTTTCCCAGTCGTGTTCCATCTCTTTTAATTAATCCTGTTTTGGTAATTTTATTAAACCTTAACATTCCGACATCTTTTGCTTTTTGATCGAGGACAACAAAAAGCCCTTCCACCATTACCACAGCCCCGTCGATGATTATACCAAAATCGACAGCACCCAGTGAAAGCAAATTGGCGCTCATCCCCATAAGATTCAGGCAAATAAATGAAAACAGCAAGGATAAAGGAATAATGACAGACACTATCAGAGTTGTTCTCCAGCTAAACATAAACAATGACACAATCAGGGTTACCAGTAGAATTCCTTCAAACAGATTATGTAGTACAGTACTTGTAGCAAAGTTTATCAGGTTTTCACGGTTATAATAAGGAACTATTTTAGTATCATGAGGTAAAACACGGTTGTTTAAATCCCCTATTTTCTCTTTTACCGCCTGAATTACTTCCGAAGGGTTTTCACCTTTACGCATAATCACAATAGCTTCAACCACATCATCTTCGTTCGTTATTTTACGCTTTCCCAATTTATCAAGAGCAGCATCCGAACGCCCAACCAATCCTAAGCGGGGAAGATTGGAGACCTCAACATCGGCAATATCTTTTACCAGAACAGGAATGCCATTTATATTCTGAACAACGACATTTTTAATTTCATTGATATTATTTAATAAACCAATTCCCCGTACAACGTATGCCTGGTTATTCTTATTAATAATATCACCACCAATATTCACATTGCTTTTGCTTATTGCAGTGTATAAATCCAATGGAGTAATCCCCAGTGTACTCAGTTTTCCGGGGTCTACTTTAATTTCATAGGTTTTCACCATTCCGCCGAAACTTACTACATCAGCAACTCCCGGTACTGCACGTAGTTGACGGTCGACCACCCAATCCTGCATTGTTTTCAGGTCACGGGGGTCTCGGAAAGTACTTCTGAGTGAATAGCGGAAGATTTCACCTGTAGGTCCGGTAGGCGGTTGAACGGAAGGTTGAATTCCTTCAGGTAAATCAGCATTAGCGATTAAATTTGTTACCTGTGACCTTGCATCCCTGTCGACAACACCATCTTCAAAAACCAGTTTGATATACGACAATCCAAAAATACTTGAAGAACGAAGACTTACTTTTTTCTGAACAGGATTCATCGCAATCTCAATGGGAGTGGTTACGAACTTCTCTACTTCTTCGGCACTACGACCAGGCCACTGCGTAATTATACTAATTTCCGTGTTGGTTACATCCGGAAATGCTTCAATGGGCATATTTTTAAAAGTAATAATACCGGCAATCAATAAAACGGATGTGGCTATAAGGATGAAATAGTAATTTTTCAGAGAGAATGAAATTATATTTTTTAATAGCTTATTCATAAGTAATTAATAATTAATAATTGACAAGACATTGTAATTTAATGGTTTGTAGATTAACAAAAATATCATTTAACTATCTATGATTACATAGTTGTAATTCTAAGTTTATTTTAAATCCGATAGTTGTTAATATCATTTCTGTTATTTTTGAATAGCTAGTTATTAAGTGCATCGTATATTAAAATTGACTGTGAAGCAATTATTTTTTCACCCGTTTTCACATTCCCCGAAATAAATGATTTGTCATTCACAGAATTAATTACCTGAACCGGAATAATTTTTATATCCGACTTTGAATGATATACCATAACATAATTTTGACTATGATCGAATACTACTGCCGAAGAAGGAACACATAATGAACTGTTTTTACTGTCATTTGTCACTTTTACATTGGCAAACATTTCGGGTTTCAGCATATATCCCGGATTTGGCAAAACGATACGCACTTTCATCACTTTATTGGTAGGGTCGAGTACATTCATAATTTTATCCACCTTGCCTTTAAATACTTTGTCGGGATACGAAAGTGTTGTTACATCCACTTCATCATTTAAATGAATAGAACTGATATTCGACTCATACACATTGGCAATGACCCATACATTTTTCAAATCGGAAATGGTAAAAAGATTGGTACTGTTGTCTGAACGAATAGACATGTCGTTGGAAGCAAACTTTTCAACCACGAAACCACTGATGGGTGTGCGGATAATATACTCGCCGTTGGTATTGCCTCCATTAATGTTCAAGACCCTTTTCACACGGCTTAGTTCCGATTGTGCCTGTTCGAGATTTGTGCCGGCTACCAGCAATTCTTTTTGAGAAGCCAATCCGCTTTTAAACATATCCTGCGTTGCTTCCAGATTTTTCTTAGCCACACGCAAATTACTGCCTGCATTGACCAAATCATTACTGAGTCCGGCCATTTCAGAGCTTTTTACAACTCCAAGTACCTTTCCTTTCTGAACATAATCGCCCAACATTACTTTAATATTCCCGATAATTCCACTCACCATTGGGTATATTTTTACAACATGGTCATCGTTGAACGAAACTTTCCCTGTAAGAGTAATTGTGTTGGTTATCTGACATTCCTGAACAGTATCGAGCTTCAACGTTTTAACCAAAGAATCGGCTAATACATATTTCGAATTATCCGCTTCAGCGGTTTGATTCGCTTTATTGCATCCCTGACTGATCAAAGCAATGGAAATAATAAGGATCAGTGAATTTATTTTCAATAAATTTATTTGTTTCATAAAATTGTAAGTGTTAGTTTTTTAAGTAATCGATACCCGTATAAAAGTTTAAATCTTCGAAAGTATTCACCCGATTGAATCTAATCGAGTTTATCTGCAAGGTGTTTTGTTTATATGAATCATAAAAATCAAGGAAATCAAGCAGATTTATATTTCGAACCTGATAATTTTTCAGAACTTCTCCAAGCAGTCTGCTAAAGTCTTTTTCAAAAGAGCTGTCCCTGCTTTTAAGCAGTTTATCGTTTTCAATAGCTTTTCTCAATGTGCTGTAAATTTGTTCATCCACACTTGCCTGAGTAGCATCAAACGTTGCTTTATTTAGTTGTATCATTGCTTTTGCCGATCTGATATTTCCCTGATTACGGTTTAGAAACGGTAGATCAATGCCAAATCCGATCGTTGTCAGGTTATTGATATAACTACCTTGCTGGTCGTAACCCAGTTGCAATGTCAAATCAGGAACAGCCAACGCTTTTTGTAACTGATAATTTTGAGTACTAAGTTCAGTGTTGAGTCTGGCAATTTTTAAATCCGGACGGTTATTATACGCTGAATCAATAATTACCTGAATTGGATATTTCAGCGGATTAAGGCCGGAGACTTCTTCTTCATCCACAACAGGAATAACAACCGTATTTTTTGATTGCATCAATAATCGGAGTTCACTCTGAACGTCATTCAGTTGGCTCTTTAAATCGTTATATTCACTTTGCATGCTGTACAACTGGGCTTTGACCCTGATTACCTCTTTTTCTGAAATATATCCCTTCCCTTTCTGTTGGGCAAATGCGTCAGTCACCTTTTGCAATGCCGCAATTTCGGTATCATATACTTTAGCGGATTGCAATAAATAATGTATGTTGTAGTAGTCGGTTCGAAGTGTATGTTTCAACGTCCGTAAAAGGTCGTAAAACTGATATTCGGAGATAGTAGCATTGGTTATAGCCATTTTAACCTGCCTGTTATGTTTTCCCGCAAGTAAAATCACCTGTGACAATCCGCCTGTAACAGAACCATCTCTCCCAAGGGGAAGGAACTGTTTGGTTGCTGTCTGGTAAAGAGTAGTTCCAAAACTTATATTCGGATTTGGAAATAACTTTGCCTGCGTAATTAAAGCTTTCTGAGCATCAATATTATAACGTTGTGCCAGCAAAACCAAGTTTTTTTGAAGGAAAATCCGTTCAATGCTGTCTAATTTTAAGGATAAAGTATCCGGCTGAATAGCTGTATAAATCTGACAATCAGCTCCGGTTGTCAGGTACAGGCATAGAACAATAATTGCAAATTTAAATCTTTTTTGCATATTGATAAAGTTTTGTGATTGTATAAATTGTATTCTTTTTTTGATGGAATCTATTAAAAGACAATTCGTTATTACATTTTAAATTCCTTAAGCAAGTAGAGCAATCAGGATTTTTTAGATGTAAAGGATCGTAATCAATAGCGAAAACCGCAGTCAGGTTTTTCGCAACTTCATAGGATACATATCTTTAACAGAGATGACATCAAAAAGTGTCTAAATAAATGGAATGAATTTTGGTAGTTAAACCAAGAAAAACTGAGGTGGATTTGGACGAACTTCTCTATAAAAGAGCACACTGATTTTTTCGTCCTCAGGAATATTATATACAAGTTGTTTATAAGTTGCTACAAGGTCGGAGATGACCAAAGCATTTGGAAACCATTTTAAATCAAAATGGACAATATTTTGTTGTAGTTTGGAAAAGTTATCAGGGTTTGCTTTATCACTGAAGGTATCTTTTGGAAAGCCCATTACATTTTCAACCAGGAACTCAATCATTGAGTCGACATAATCATCATCATGGAAAGTGTTTGTAACTTTTATCGGAGTATAAAAGCCAAGAGAATCAATGCTCAGATTGAGTGTCTGAGCGATAAGTAAGAAAATGATACACTTGGAAATAATATTTTTAAACACGTTTCTCATATACGGGTGCAAAGATAGAACGTTAATTCAAAAGAATTGTTTAAACAAGAATATTTTTCACACAGGTTTAGAAGAATTTTCAACTATTTAAACAAATGGTCTATTATTCTGGTACTATAATTTTAAATATTCAATTCTTTTTAAGATCCAAACAATCCATCTTTACTTTCAGAGCACAACCTGTACATCCCCTGCATTTACCGGCGAAATCAAGTTTATGTGTGAGCATTTAATAAATTTTCCCGAACTGCAATTTTCAACGATACAATAGACATGAAAATCAAATTCATTCAACGTGTCCGGCATTTGAAGTTATAATGTCAGCTTACAGGAGAACACAAGTAGAAATAGCAACTATTACTATTTAAAACCAAATATATTTACAGAGAATGAATTATGACATTATTACAGCGTTATACGAATTGTAAAAGACACTTCCAAAAAAAGGTAACATCTTGTCAAGAAATCATTATCATAAAGGCAAAAGTATTTTCAGCTTTACATTATTACGCAATCATCTCTTAGGTGTACAACCACAGGTGTCCGGATCTTTTGAGGCGCATGAATTTGGGTCCTTTGATACATACTTCAGATTCTTCGTAATTTCATTTTTAATATCACATCCATTACAATCGCCACAAGCGGATGTTTCTTTCTTACGAATATTCTTTAGTACTGCATACACGGCGTAAGCAATCGCTAAAATAATGATAGCATAAACAATAATAGTTTGTAACATAGCGTGCCGGACTCCTAAACGAAGACCAGATTAGTATATATTGTGTATTTTTTTAATCTTTCAAGTCAGAAAATGTGACTATACTCTTAAATTTAATTAGAACAAACTTCCTATCTGATAAGTTGCAAATGTTATCAACCAGGCTATTCCGGTTGTATAGACCATTGTGAACACTGCCCACCCCCAACTCGACTCCTTTTTGATAGCAGCAATAACTGCTACACAAGGAAAATAAATCAAAATAAAGAGCATAAAACAAAAGCTTACTAATGGAGTAAATACTTTTTGCCCTTTCAGTATGCCACTGTTATGAGTTTGAGCTTTAAGTTTTTCTTTCAGCGATTCTGAGTTTTCATCGGCTTTGATATCAGCCTGATAAAGAATTCCCATTGTACTCACCACTATTTCTTTAGCTGCCAGACCTGTAATAATACTGACACCCATTTTCCAGTCAAATCCTAACGGTTTAATTACCGGTTCAATAGCATGACCCAATTGACCAATATATGAATTTTCCTGACGTTCCGATTCCTTGTTTATTTCCAGAGAACTAACTCCTTTCTGTTTGTCTTGAGCATTCAATTGAGTGTTCGATTGAATATTACTGATTTGAGTATCATAGTTAGTGCTGTAAGTAATATGACGGGGAAAATATCCCAAAGCCCAGATTAAAATCGATGCAAGCAAAATGACATTTCCCATTTTTTTCAGGTACTGTTGTCCTTTGTGCCACATATGAAGACCTGTATTTTTTAAAGTAGGAATTCGGTAAGGAGGTAATTCCATCACAAAAGGCACTTCTTTTTTTGAAAAAACTACACGTTTCATGATTAATGCCGTAAAAACGGCTAACATAATACCTATCAGGTAAATTGAAAACAAAACCAGTCCCTGATTTTGAGGAAAGATAGCGGATATCAACAATACATAGACAGGTAGTCGGGCACTACATGACATAAAAGGGGTAATAATCATAGTTAATATTCTATCCTTTTTGTTGTCCAGAGTACGTGTTGCCATTATAGCCGGCACATTGCATCCAAATCCCATTACCAAAGGAATAAATGATTTACCATGCAAACCTATTTTATGCATTAATTTATCCATAATAAATGATGCACGTGCCATATAGCCTGTATCTTCCATCAATGAAATAAAGAAAAACAAAATCATAATGTTAGGGAGGAATATGATAACTCCACCCACCCCACCAATGATACCATCTACCAGCAGATCCCTTAAAGCTCCAACAGGCAGGTTGTTTTGCATCGATTCGCGTAATAAACCAACGCCGGAATCAATCCAATGCATTGGATAACTCCCAATAGTAAAAGTAGCCTGAAACATCAACCACATTAAAAATAAGAATATCGGGAATCCCCAGATTCTATGTGTTAAAATATCATCTAACTCTCGTTTGAATAAGTAACGGTCTTTTTTGGGTTCCTTGTAAGTCTCTTTCAAAGCTCCGTCAATAAAGCCATATTTAGCATCAGTAATAATTGTTTCCGATCGTTCGTCATATTCCTTTTCCAGGCGGGTAATAGCCCGTTTGGTCAAAGATTTAATTTGTTCGTAATTACTGTAACTTACTAATTCCGACAAGGTTGTTTTATCAGTTTCCAGTAATTTTATAGCAACGTAGCGCGAAGATAATTTATCGGTAATTTTAGGGTTTTTCCAGATTTCATCCTGGATTTGTTTGATAGCTTCCTCTATAAATGGCCCATAATTGATGTGAATATGTCGTACAGATGGATCCCTGTCTTCATAAACTTCAATCAGCTTGGTGAAAAGGTCATCAATACCTATACCTTTTGAAGCGATTGTAGGAATAATCGGAATCCCCATCATTTCACCCAAGCCATCATAATCGAATTTCACACCTTTTTTCTCAAGTTCATCATACATATTTAAGGCGATTACAACCTTGATATTCATGTCGATCAACTGTGTTGTCAGAAAAAGATTTCGTTTCAGGTTAGACGAATCAATAACATTAATCACTATGTCCGGCATCTTTTCCATGATATGAGTACGTACATAGAGCTCTTCAGGAGAATATTCCGTAATAGAATAGGTGCCGGGCAAATCAACTATTTTAAAAGTGTATCCGTTTTTTTTAAGGACAGCTTCTTTTGCATCAACTGTAACTCCACTATAATTCCCCACCCTTTCATGCGAACCTGACGCAAAGTTATACAATGTGGTTTTACCACAATTAGGATTCCCAACTAAAGCAACATTAATCACTTTTCCTTTTTCCAATGCTGAAACTTTAAGTGTCTCTTCATCGATAGTACCTTCAAATTTCACTTCGGATAAACTGGCAGCATCTTCGATAGAAATGACTTCCACAAGTTCGGCTTCACTTCTTCTCAATGAGACTTTATAGCCCATAATCTGATATTCTACAGGATCCTGCAATGGAGCATTCTTAATTACAACAACCCTCTCACCTTTCACAAATCCCATTTCAGTAATGCGTTTACGAAAAGCTCCATGGCCTAGTACTTTGGTAATAATAGCTTCATCACCTGTATTAATATCCGAAAGATATGTATTATTTGATGTCATTTTATATACTAATTAGACAATTTATTGTTGAATATACAAAATTTGAGTCATCACTATTTAAATGGCTCTTTCATAGCTAAAAATCTACACCGAATCGTATAAATCCTACCAGGTCATTCTGAAGCTTGACTTCAGTTCCGGCAGGATTGATAATATATTGAATATCCGGTCTAAGATAGATGTTCTTATTTATCTGAATCTTATACGTCAGTTCTACAGCCATCTCACTCCCTGCAGCGTTGCCATCAATCCCGGCATAAGCAACAGCCAGACCAAACTGATCATCCGGGCGCTTATTGATTATCCCTTTGTAATTTAATCCGATGCTAAAATAACGGTTGTTCTTGTTCAATTTCTTTGGACTAAGCCCTAACTGTGAAAATACAGATAAATCAGCACTGATTTGCTGATCACCCACAAAGTAAAAACCTCCGTCTCTTTTTTGAGTATTCAGTGTGTCGTTACGTCCATGATAGTACACTCCCATCTTATAAGTTGCTGCTTTCCCCTTAAGCAAGCTTTTATGTATCTGAAATTCAGTTATGGCCAGAAAGCCTTTATCCTTGTTCCATTCCCATTTGGCATTATATGGGTTATTCTCAAAATCACCGGGAGTACCATCAAAAATTGCTGCCTCCCATAAATACCTGTCAGAGATATTCCATTGAATGTTTGCTCCCAATGCTGTCAAGGGGAATATCGGAGGGGAAACATTGTCCGAAATACTTGAATGTATACCAAATGAACTATTCGTAAATAAAGCTCCGTTTTCACATGTTGCAAAGCTGGCGTTCAGATCCTGTTGTCCGACAGTTACATCCACCTTCCCTATGCTTTGCTTGTACCAAAGTTCATACAGAAAGGAATGGTCGCCTGCTTCTATATTCGACACTCCCTGAAAATCACCAATCAAATCATTCGATGGCTCACCGCCGTGTGTATTCCCGGCATTTATAAACACTTCACCGCCTTTCCACCAGTTCACAATCCCCGTATTGAAATCTACTTTTATATTTGCCAGTCCCAGATATGTTGTCCCTGATTTAATGCCTCCATCAAAGTTACAGACTACATCACCAATATAAGAAGCATTAAATTTAAAAGGAGATTCTTTGATTATTTCCAACTCTTGTGACATTGCCTGATTTGCAATGAAACTAATGATTACTCCAAGAATCATTAATTTATATTTTCGGATCATAAGGGCTATTGTTGTTGTTGTTTGATAATACAAAAGTACTATCGCCAAATCAACTCCTTAATCCCCAATAATGCTGATTCCTGAACGAATCAGTAGCTATAAATGGGTACAATGCCACAAGTTCCACTCATACTTTCGGTAAACCGGGTATACCTGATTCATTAAAAACATATCACAACTATCAAAGAATCATATTTTTCTTAATTTCTTCCAGCTCCACTAACTTATTCACAATAGCATAGATAGTGAGTCCGGCAGTGCTGTGTATTTCCAGTTTACGGGCAATATTCCGTCGGTGTGAGATTACAGTATGAGTTGAGAGAAACAATTCGCCGGCAATTTCTTTATTCGTAAGGCCTTTTACCACACAAGTAATAATCTCTTTTTCACGAAGACTTAAGGCATTAGTATCGTCTTTATTTTCTATTAACGGTGATTCAAATAACCTGTCAAGTTTTTCTTTTAATTGTTCCACACTATCAAAAATACTGATCGTATCGTTATAATTACGTAATAAACTAACATCGACAGACGAAAATAAAAGAGCCAGGCTTTTAAGTTTCGAGTTTCCCGTTTCTTCTTTTAGCCTGGCTATATCAAAATGCCCCCAAAAAGAAGGATTAATAATCAGAATATCCGGTTTGTGAAGTCGTAAGTAGTTATTTAATGAATCAATAGAAATTATTTCTACAGGTTGAATTCTAAATCCCGGAATACGTTTCAAAGCTACAGTAATGCCACTGCGTATAATGACAGAAGGTTCAGCAATAGCAATTGTCAACAATTCCTTATTCATTTTGCCGGATTATTTTTCAGTTCTATTTCTTCTATAGTCGGTACAAACAAATAATCTTCTACATGATTGTGTGATGCAAGGTCGGTTTCACAGGAAAGAATATCAAACAGAACTTCAGTAAGTAAATAATTACTTCCTTTAGCCGGATAATATTTGATTAAAATGTTTTTCAGTTCAACAAGTTTCGATTCTATCTGATTATGTCTTTCCCTGAATACGGAGATACTGTATTTTGGGTCCTTTTCTCCTGTCAGCAGTTTCAATACATAGGGAAAAACTACTTTATCCTCGTATTTCATATGCTTTTTGACTTCTGAAAAGTATTCATCGAAGAATTTCATAAAGACTACCTCATAGGGAATACTTTGATCCGGAGCATTGATAGCTGCCAGTAGCTTATTGCGTATAGCCGGCAGTTTAAAATCCAGAAAATAAACATGTGAATTCTTCAGGTAATTAATAACCGATACTATGGAAATATTTTCACCGGTAATTCCAACTTCAAAATTTCCTTCCGACAGGAAATTAACCACAGCTAAAAATGTAGTACAATCAATTCCGCTTACATCACAGACCTCATTTACCGTTTTATCTCCAAACCCCAATGACAAACCAAATCTGCTTATAACCAATAACATAGAGTGATCTTCACGTATAAGGTCGCTCATTTTATCATTTGCTATAAATTTCTGTTGCTTTTGCATCTTTTACGGTTTACAAATTAAAAATCTGAATATGTTTTTTTCCTATTAGGACAAATTTCTTTCACAAAACCCATTTATACAATTCGTTTTCAATACTCACATGTCCCAATGGGAAGCTTTCTCACCTGTTTTGAGTTCAGATCACGTCACTTGCTTTTGTATTTGCTGTTTACACTGCAAAGATACTTATTTAGATTGATTCTAAAGACTGAAAGTATAATAAAAATAAACATTTATTTTATGACGATTAAAACAGAATGCAACAGTATGAGGATGAAAAGAACAGAGTTTATGGGGTATGGTTCATATGTATATTCGATGTTTTCAATGAGAAAAAATATTTAAATCTTACATTCCTCGTTTTAGATATGAATCTGTCATCTAATCATTGATATTCATTTAAAAATTGCTACTTTTATATTCTAAAACTTTTATCCGCATAAAATCTAAAATAATATATTCCTATTAAACACTTAAGTATATTAATATCAATACAACATGAATCACATCGTTGAAGGAATAGTTGAATCATTAAAAAAGATGAAAGACCATAAGGTATTCATCAAACTCTCATTTTTTGTATTAGGGATCAGCACAACCATTTGGTTTCTGGTAAGGGTCATACCAAAGCCATCCAGGGCAGCCTATCCATGCATGCAGGCATCTGCGCCGGTTATGTCAGCATTTGTACTATATTTGCTCTCAATGGCAGGTGGTGTAACTGCCTGGATGAAAGCTAAGACATTTATTAAAAACCGTAAGTTTGGTTATGCTGCACTATTTATAATCATAGCACTGACCTGTACAACTATATTCGTAGTCAGGAATTCCGATACCCTTTCTGCTAAGTTGAATACTGTTGTAAGTCCCCTTAAAATGATGGTGGGCAAGAATGCACCTGTTGGTGAAGCTAAAGGCATTTTTCCCGGAAGAGTGGTATGGGTACACAACCAGGGCGTTTCCAACTGGGATGGTGAAACAGGCTTCTGGTTCGAAGACCGTTGGAATTCACAGGATAAGGCCACCAAAATGGTGACAAATTCACTTACCTCCTTAACCGGAGATAAAAACGAAAAAGGTGCATGGACAAAATTATTTCTATTTTTCAATAAATCAAAGGGGCGTGGAAACCATGGTTACATCCCAACTGAAAAAATAGGCATCAAAGTAAATGAAAATAATACGTATTCACATTCCGACAGTCCTGAGATCAATGTATCCCCTCAACTGGTTTACGCACTGATAAATAGTCTGGTTAAACAGGGAGGTGTGCCTCAGGAAAAGATTACCGTATTCGACGCCAGCCGTTTTATTACAAATTTCACTTATACTAAATGCCATGCTGAATTTCCGAATGTAATTTTTGTTGACAACATTGGTGGTGACGGACGCACAAAATCGACTTACAAACGCGATGCCATTCATTATTCAAAAGACAATGGCAGACTGGCTCGTGGAATTGCGACCTGTGCAATTGAATCCGACTACCTTCTAAATATAGCCTTATTAAAAGGGCATGTCGGCCAAGGGGTAACCTTGTGTGGAAAAAACTGGTATGGAGCAACGGATATAAACAGTGACTGGCACCAAAATGCACATGATAATTTTGGACAAAATCAGAAAGGCGGATCCAAATATATGACCTTTGTGGATTATATGGGTCATAAGGACCTCGGTGGAAAAACCATGTTATACATTATCGACGGCTTTTACGGTTCAAAAGAAGTAAACGGAATACCAAAACCCAAGTGGAAAATGGAGCCATTTAACGGGAACTGGCCCTGCAGTTTATTTGCATCCCAGGATCCTGTGGCTATTGATGCAGTGGCACTTGATTTTGTTTCGAGTGAATTTCCTGATGCTTCCGACATGAATTATGCCGATTCGTACTTACTGGAAGCAGCCAAAGCAAACAATCCCCCTTCGGGAATCCTCTATGATCCTGAAAATGATGGAACCAGATTAACAAGTCTTGGAGTTATGGAACATTGGAATAATGCTACCAAAAAACAATACAGCCGGAATCTGGGCAAGAAAACAGGAATTGAACTGGTGGCAGTAAAATAGAATATTTATCAAGTCACATCATTTCTATGTACTGTTCTGAATTTTATATAGACTTTTACTGCTTTTTTCTTATAACTTACTTTTAATTAACACCTTGTACTGTCCTGAGATTTGTTTTCGACTCTACTACTCACTCCTTACCCCTTATTCTGATTGCCAGATGGCGTCAATTTCAAATAATCATTTTAAAGTTATTCATTTTTCAGGATTATAATTAACTTTGGAGTCGCAAGTAAAAAATTTTTGAATGAACAGATT
>Ga0302292_1000909_pt1 | contig 19843 bp, 15 predicted proteins | sample III_Fen_N2_1_FD_194553 | JGI IMG/M metagenome (GOLD analysis project Ga0302292, IMG submission 194553) | Peat permafrost microbial communities from Stordalen Mire near Abisko, Sweden - III_Fen_N2_1 | ecosystem: Environmental > Terrestrial > Soil > Wetlands > Permafrost | place: Sweden: Abisko...
AAAAAATCGCCGTATATTTGCACCCGCTAAGCCAAAAGGTACCATAGCTCAGTTGGTAGAGCAAAGGACTGAAAATCCTTGTGTCCCCGGTTCGATTCCTGGTGGTACCACTTACAAAACGAAAACGCAGCTGATAATCAATCAGTTGCGTTTTTCTTTTATCCAATTTGCACCACATTTGCACCACATGCAAACCATTTTATCACATTGCATTGAATTGCAATAATCACATTTACAGATATTTATGTCTGTTTTCTGCAATGTATTCAACAAAATGTAATAAAATCAGTTCATACATCAGCCCAAAAATACAATAATTCTTACAATCCGCTATATTTCACTCGTTTACGCTTATTTTCCCGTTGATAACCCTTTAATCATATTGTACTTTTACATCGATAATTCACCGTCGAATTATCGTAAAAACTCATAATTATGGCAAGGCAACTTGGACATGTGAAATATAAAGGAACGATTGGAGACATTCGTCACTTTAAGATTAAAGGAATGACTGGCAATTTTGCCGGAATGAATGGTGGTGCAACGGGCGAACAGATTAAAAATGGTGCTTCGTTTGTCAGAACTCGTGAAAACATGAACGAATTTGCAGGCTGTGCAACAGTAGGCAAATCAATTCGTTCAGGACAATCTCAATTAATGAAACAAATGAGCGACCCTCAGTTTACAGGTCGTTTAACTGGTATCGTTAAGAAAATCAATTTAGAAGACCAGAGCGAAGCTCGTGGTGTTCGTGCAATTTTGATCACTGCTGTACCGCAACATTTAATCGGGTTGAATTTCAACCGGAATAATACTGTTGAGGGTTCTTTTTCCGGAAAGTTTGAAACAGAAGCCAATGCTGGAAGAACAAGCGTTACACTTAAAGTGGAAGCGTTCAAACCTACTGAACAGCTCAAAGTTCCTGCTGGTGCAACTCATTTCCGCTTCGTGAATTCAATTTCAGTGATTTCGGATTATGCTTACAATTCGTTGACTAAGGTTTACGAACCCATTGAACCAGCTTTGAATGAGCTTTCAAAAGTTACTTATTCCGATTACATTGAAATCGTACCGGGTGAAAATCCTGAAGTTTCAGTTGTAAGTGCTTTGGCAGGAACTCCAGTAATGACCGAAAACGTAAGTTTATTGAGTTGTGTGGGAATTGAATTTTCTCAAAAAGCAGGTGACAATTACTATGTATTTTCTGTTGGAAATAGCATGAAAATCAAAAACGTATTTTGATAAACTGCTCAAAAATTTAAAGAAGCTTCACTGAAAAGTGGAGCTTTTTTTGTGCCTGTACTTTTCTATAGATTTTTTCTATTGGGTAGGCTTATGGTAGGCTTATGGTAGGCTTATGGTAGGCTTATGGTAGACTTATCCATGACTTGCCAACCTTATTCAATGAACTTATAGAGTAAGAGCTTTCTTGCCTTTTCGATAACTTTTAGATTTTGCCTAAGTTGGTTCTCGATTTGGTTCATGCTTTGAAAAGTAGAAAAAAGTTTTTGAAACCGCTCCGGGCTTTTGATTGATTTATCTAAACCATCCTGAATACATGATTTTATATCCCGTAAAACAATAAACGGAATAACTGAACCACGTAAATACTGATAAAAGCCATTAGACTGCCACAAACAGAACAAAAGCCAGTAAACCTGTTCTTTTTCATCTTCATTTGAGAATTGAATAACAAAGCAATTCGGACAGGGAGAAACAAGCGGTTTTCCGCTGTTGTTTCCTTTGTTTAGGATAAAGAAATGAGGATTTCTGATTTCTTCTTTCTGGTTGTAAGTTTTTAATCTAAAGGTAAACATAAGCAATACAATAAAAAGGGTAATTAAACATGGTCAAATCCTGCAAATGCTAATTCTTCGCGAAAAAGCAAAAAGGGGAAAAGAAAATGTAAACACCCTCTTACTGCAATAAAAAGCGAAATGAAATGAAGCGTTAAGGCTGTCAAGGTTTTTTGGCAGAATACTACCCGAAGTGAAACGAGGTGTGGAGATTGTGGCAAAAACCCGAAGGGCTTGACCTTTACTGACTTATTTTATTGCTGTTATCTTTGTGAACATTTTTTTTGTCGAACTGTCAATCACTTGTATTTTGAATTTTGATAAATATCAACTGCATTTATATTAGGGGTGGGTGGTCGGGGGTTGGCGTGGGAGAAGCAGGTTTAAAACGAAAAATGGTAAAAACAGCCTTGAGCTAGCGTTGATAGCAAGGCAAATGCGAGTGGAGTGAAACGGAATGAAGTATGAAGCCTGTGCGTTGTGGGCGAGCCGCTGCGAGTGGAGCGAATGCCCCGGACACGGATAGCACGAAGTGCTGTGGCAGGGTGCTGCTGGCAGCCAGTTTGGCGCATTTTTTTGCTCGAACTTATGCGTTGGAAAAGCAAGGGCTGGAAGTAATGAGTGAATGTAGTGGATTGAAGCGAATGAACGATAAGGGGTTTATGTGTGCGGTGGTGAAGCTTTGTGTAGTGAAACGGAACAATGCTGCAATCACATTGATAATAGCGTTGGAAAAGACATAGACCCCTGAAAGTGAAAGTAGCGGAATGGAACGGAATGAGCGAATGAATGACAGCTCTTGCGTGGGGTTGGCGTTGCGGTGTGAGTGAAGGAGTGAAGAGAATTAAATGAACGAAAAGACTGAGCGAACACGGCAATAAGCCAACATGAAAAGTGAGCTGCAAAAAATGTGACAAACTGTAACAGCATGAGCGACCGCAGGCGAGCAAAACTCTAAATGGTGGCTGACCCCTACTAAAAAATACTATGAGCTTTAGCGAATACCTTAATGGGGTTTTAGGGGGCAGGTGCAACCATGACTGAGGAATGACAGAACGTGGTGAACAAAACAAGCTAACACGCCATGACGAGCACCTACTGGAGCGCAGGAATGAGTGTGGAAGCGGTAGCCACAAGGGCAGACGAAAAAATACTACCCGAAGCGTAGCGAGGTGTGGAGATTTTTTTCAGGCTGCTTGTTTTACCCTTGGGGCTATGTTTTTGTGAACAAAGTGGCGGAATGACGAAGACCGCTTTACCTATTCGGTTTAAACCTGCGTGGGGTATAAAACTATACAACATAAAATAAAAAAAGCTCGTAAAAATACGAGCTCTATACAGACAACTTTAATTTAGTTTTCTGTCATATCTTCTAAAATTATTTTTTTCATATTCATTTGTTTTTTTAATTGGTTGATAATGTTTATATAGAACAACTTAATTGGCAATTAGTTTATTAGAATTATCGCAGAAAAGCCTTGTTTTGGTAATATAAGATTTGAGTAACTTACTTTGCAGATATTGGGCATTGTTATTTTGTTGTCGATTTCGAAATTATTAATTAATCCCCTTTCCATAACGCAAAGATTTATATCCTCTGGCAAATGAAAGATAACAGATAAACCCTTAGTTATATTTCTACTTTTAAAACAAATGCTATTATCGTACAATAACGAATAAGACTTAGTAATTTTTCTTTTAATATGATATGTTTCTGAATCCTCAAGGCAACAAGCAGCAGTAAATGTCAATTTGTTCCCAACAATATCATGTGCAAAAGTAGTAATTTTTGGAACATTAGTCACATCTTTACCATTTATTTTCAACATATTTAAAGAAGCACCACATTTATCTTTAATAGATTCGTGAATATCGATACTAGAATCAAGAACAAAATGCTGAATTGATTTATCTTCAGTATGAATTTTTACAGTAGTTGTTTCTTCAACAGAAACTATTTTTAAATCTCTATCAATCCATTTAATAACATATATAAACTCCATATTTTCATAGTACATTTTTCTTTTACTAGAAAAGTACTCATCGTTTAAAATACTAAGCAATTCTTCATTGATATTTTTAAAACGATTATTAAAATATAAAGAGGAGGAGTTTAACCAGATATCTTTTATTTCATTTGGTTTTAGTTTTTCCATAAAAGCTTTGTCGTAATAAAGTATATTCATCAATTCATTACGATATGGTCTGAGAATATCATCCACAGACGAAACATAGCCAATAACACCACTAATTGCAAAAATATCACCAAATTTTATTATTACATTGTTAAAGAAATCATTACTAATTACCTTGGCATAGCCAATGATAATTAGAAAAACCCCAAAAATTAATAGCTTTATAATTAGGTTTAACTTATATTTCTCTGCAAACCACAATTTATATACAACTGCAATTAATGTAAACACAATAATTATATTGAACAACATCTGATTTGTCAAGTAAAGTGCTTTTAGCCAATTTAATATATCCATAAAGTTGAAGATTGATTGTAGATTTATATTATATATCGTTATAATTACGAAAAAATGACATTAGTTTTTGACGGTCTTTTCTATATTTCCACGGCCGAAGTAACAACATCGAAGTTTGCTCCAATGGCTTCAAAGTGTTTGCGACCGCATTTGATTTTGTCGGCTTCGGAGTTGCGAAGTTTTTCAAAGTCTTTTGTGCCTTTTGTTTCCCGGACTAAATATATTGTGTTGTCATCGTGCTTTACTATTGCCCAGTCAGGATTATATGTGCCAATGGGTGTTTCAATTTTGAAGAATGAAGGTAGTTTTACAAATAGTTTAATATCTTCCCGCTTATCCAAATCTTCAGCAAATCTACGTTCAATTTCACTATCATAAATAATACTGTCGTAGACTGAATTATTTACTTTTAATGATTGTTCGAAATAGTCTTTCAACTCTTCATCTCTGAAAAGCTGCATACTCCATTCGGTTTGACCTGCTGTTAGTTTTTCATACTTGATACCGTCAATCATTAAGCGGTGCAATTCCCGATTGAGAATTGAAGCCACAGCATCCATAAACTTTTGAGGGTTTACGGCAAATTCTTTTAGTCGGTTACTGGCTGAAAGTATTTTGACCAAGGTACTTCTTGTCAGTTCGGTTTCTTTTTGTAGGTATGCAAGAATATCTGGCAGAATGCCTGTATATTCTAATTTGATTTCGTTGGCTTTTGTATTGGTGGTTGTGATTCCCTTTTTCTCCACCCCGATAATATCTTCACGGTACGACACTTTTACCGGATCTATTCTTTCCATTTCGGAAATTGATTTTGTTGCGTTAGCAATTAAATCATCGGTTGAATAATCGACACGGTAGGTTGTGCGGTGTTTGATTTTATTCCAAAGGGTTTCAAATTCGGGGTCAAGGAAAATTTGTTTGTTGATTTTCAAGCGTTTTGGTTCTTCATCTTTCTTAATGTGACGTTCTAATTGATAAGATTGCAATACATTGATAATTTCCAATTCTTTATCGGCAAATTCTTCTGACAAGCCCAATGAAAAGCCTTCTTTAGAAGGATTGAATGAGGATTGGATTTTACCGTTTTTGTCAACATAACCTTTGGTTTGTATTTCTGCCCATAAGTTAGCACTTGCCACCCTGCCCAATGGTTTCTCTTCCTCTCCATCAGTTACAGTGAGTTTTGCAAAAGCAATTTGTGGTACTTTGCCAAAAGTAACACCACATTCGTCTTCGTACTCTTTCTGTAAGCCGCTTGCAAAGTCAGCATAACTTTCACGAGCAATAACAGTTAGTTTGTTTATGTTGTCGTCTTTTACACGTTCACCATCTTTGTTGACAGGTAAACGTAACCCACGTCCAAGCGTTTGTCTTCTCTCATTGGCACTACCTACCTCACGCAATACGCAAATCTGGAATACATTTGGATTATCCCAACCTTCACGAAGTGCAGAGTGGGAGAAAATGAATTTCAATGGCTCGTCCATCGAAAGAAGTTGTTCTTTGTTACGCATGATTTTTGCGTAAGTATCATCATCGGCTTGTGTACTACCGTTGGTATCTTTATAAACTCCTTTTTTGTCGGCTGAGAAATAACCATCGTGGCATTTTTCTACAGGAAAAATATCTAACTCTTTGTATTGAGGAAGTTGGATTAATTCAGCGTAATGTCTTTCAAATTCATCAGCATATTTGCCTTTGGCTGGTTTGCCATCTGTATCGTAGATACGATAATTGGAAACCTTATCGACAAAGAAAAGACTTAAAACCTTTATTCCACGACCTTTCAACTGTAATTCTTTATCCAAGTGTTTTTTGATTGTGTTCTTTATTTGAACATCAATCAAATCTTCGGTAATACCACCACGTTCCTGACCTAAATACAATCTGCCCGAAGTGAAATCAATAAATTCATTATCCGGTTCGCAACTAATATCCAATACCTCAAAGCCATTCTGATAGGCTGAACGTTCGTTGGATAGCACATATAAATCGGCATTTTGTTTTACCCAAAAATCTTTTTCTTTTACATCGCCTTTGCCCTGTACCTGAATACGAATTTTGGCTTTAATTCCACTGGTGTTATCAACCTGCAATAGTTTGATAAAAGCATCGTTTTGAGCGTTAGAACCCGTAACGGAAGCGACAACGATTTGTTTTACCAATCGTTGCTCGTAAGCCTTGATAGGGTCTAATTTGTAAATAAGGTTGTAGAGATTTTTATGCGTAGCAGAAAAACGGAAAATACAAATCGGGTTTAGCGATTTGATTGCATCCTGTGCTTTCGGTGTGTTATCCACCTTCTGAGGTTCGTCAATAATTATAAACGGACGAACTGCGTTGATAAACTCACGAGGGCTAAAACCGTTGAGTTGGTTGCGCTCCTGATTAAAGATATTGGTGTCTTTGTTGAAGGCATCGATATTGATAATCATTATTTGCAATTGGTTGCTGGTGGCGAACTGCCGTAGGCGGTTTGCTTTTTTGCTATCGTACACAAAATGTTCAAACTCTATGTTGTTGTACAAGGCTTTGAAGTGGTCGGCAGTGATTTCAATGTTTTTTAAAGCACCTTCACGGATTGCGACACTTGGCACTACAATAATGAATTTTTTGAAACCGTATTTCTGACTTAATTCAAAAATTGTACGCAGGTAAACATAGGTTTTACCCGTACCGGTTTCCATTTCGACCGAAAAGTTTAAACCGTTTTTCTCAAATTCAGCTTCGGAAATAGGGTCAATATCGTTACGTTCCTGAATATCGTGCAAGTTTTTCAGCATTGATTCTGAGCTAACCACAAGGTTATTTCCAATCCCTAATTCGGATTGAAACAGACTTCCCTGCCCTTCGGTAATGTTGTCGTTTATTTCAATGGAATAATCGCCCTTATGTAACTTCTGCCCATCAAACAAATCAACAAAACTGCTGACTGCCTGAAGTTGGTATTCCTGTGAACTGTCAAATTTTAATTTCATCATCCGATTATACAGTTCTAAAGTTTACAACTCCTTTACTTTTCATTATCTGAACAGCATTGGTTTTGAGTGCATCGGCATTAGTGCCTGTAAAGGCTTCGTCTAAGCAAATAACACGTGTAGGTTGCATTTCGGCCATTGCTTTAATACAATCGTGCGATAATTCTTTTTCGAGGCAGATAAGCAATTGACCACTAGCAATGCTGAATACTGTTTTATCGGCAAGGTTAATTTTTTCAATTGGCGTGGTAAGTTCAAAACCAGATTTCAACAACAACTCATAAAGTATAGACTCTTGGGCTGCTTCGGGTGAGATATGGTCGATATGCTCAAATAATCGTTGCTGAATGGCTTCCGGTTCTTTTTCCAAGGTTGCATCCCATATTTTGAAGTTGGAATGGTCGAGTTTGAATACTTTGAAACCCAAATCATTCCTTTCTTTGTTTTCTTCATTTGTGAATAATGAGTCTTTGATTTTGTTAGCCTTAATGCTTAGCTCTTTTTTTATTTTGGCTGATATTCTTCTTATTCTTTCTTGACTTATTTCTGAAATAGTTTTGAAACCCTCTTTAAAAGCTTCGCTACCTTCTTCTGTAGTTTGAGGTAGTTGAATACAAATAAACTTCACATTCGTTTTCTCTGTTTGATTATACTCTAAAACGGCTTGACCAAAAGAACCTGAACCTGCAAAGAAATCTAATACAATATCATCTTTCTCACATGATATTGCAATAGTCCTTTTTAAAAGCTCAATTGGCTTAGGGAAGTCAAATATTTTTTTACCATCAAAGATTGCACGTAAATCACGAGCAGCCTTTTTATTACCTTCGAGATCATCCCACAGTGGTGAAGGTCGTTTTGTTCTTCCTTCTAAGTAATATTTTACATATGGCCACCAAACTTCGGCATTATCTTTTTTTGTTTTCTTCCAAAGAATAAAATTCTCTTTTAAAAGTTTATCATATGTTTTTCTTTCAAACCTCCAACAACTTTCATACCCTCCTGGACCAATCGGGAAAACATCATTATTGTCTGGATCTTTAATTGCAAAATACATATTCGGACGATCTTCTCTTTTGTCATTACTCCCGGTCTTGCGCATTTGATCATATGCATATTTGCCTTTTTCATCTTCGTTTTCAAATCTTTTTAAGTCATGTTCAGTGAGCGGCAATCCATTCAAACCTCTATCAGGATATTTTGAATAGACCAATAAATAATCAAAAGAACTACCTAATCCTTGACTATCTTGACCTGTTGTTTGTCCTGTTGTTCTTACAATACAGCCAATAAAGTTTTCTTCTCCAAAAATTTCATTGCAAATTTTCTTTAGATTATCAACCTCGTGGTCATCAATTGAAATAAAAATTATTCCATCTTCTTTCAATAAATTTTTTGCTAAAAACAGGCGTGGATACATCATATTCATCCATTTGCTATGATAGCGTCCGTCAGTATCTGTGTTTGTACCAAATTTTTTGCCTGTACTATCAACCTGCCCAGTATATTCTAAGTACGTTTCAAGGTTTTCAGAATAATTGTCGGGGTAAATAAACTCATTACCTGTATTATATGGTGGGTCAATGTAAATCATTTTTACTTTACCCAAATAGCTTTTTTGTAGCAGCTTTAGAACTTCAAGGTTATCGCCTTCAATAAACAGGTTTTCGGTAGTATCAAAATCAATACTTTCTTCTCGTGCCGGAACAAGTGTGGCAATACTTGGCTGCTGTATGGTTTTAAAACAGTCGGCTTTGCCCGGCCAGTTCATGCCATAGCGTTCTTTGCCTGTGTCAACTGTTTCGCCCAAAGTAAGTTTGAGTTTTTCCCAATCTACTTTTAGCCCCTCGGTAAATACTTCGGGGAAAAGTTGTTTGAAATTTTGTAGTTGTTCCTCAGTAATGTTCATTGAGGTAAGGGGTTGTTTGTCTATTGTTGCCATAGGGGTTCGTTTTGCCAGTCGTTGAGAAAGCCTAATTTATAAATTGGGATTTGAGGATTGTCATTGAATAAATCTAAAATTCGTTTTTTGATATTGTTATTTGGGTCTATCATATTGCAAAGATACAGCATTGAAGACATAACCAAAAATGCTCTTTTGCGTTGAACAGGCAAAATTGGAAATTGTAGCCATAGTCCCCTTGGATTTGCAATTTGATTTGGAAATTTCACGAAGTTTCGTGACCAAATACGAGAGTGGTGTGCTATAACATTTCTAATCAAAGCTAGCGATTCAAGCCAACCCGAAAGGTCGGTGCTTAGATTTAAGCCCAACGAATTTGCTATTTGTGATTTTTCAGGAAGCTGGTGTTTGAGGTTTTTGTATATTTTAGAAAGTGTGCCAAATGAAGCGGTTTCTAAAATTATCCAAACATCGGGGTTGCAATCGGGGTGTTTGTCTTTAAAATCTTTTGCATAAATTTCCTTACTACGATCAAATTCATCTTTTAGTCTTTCAAAATGTTGTGCGTGTAAATAAGCGTTTTCCGAAATTGCATTATTTAGATACCATAAACCACCATAGGTTTGAGCCAAAAAGTAAATCATTCTGGTACGCAACCCGATTTCTATTAATTCGATAACATCGAATAAGATAACTCTTAATTGACGGTCGAAATAATATCGGTCAATAACATCTTCGAAATAGCTTTCAGGGTAAAATTTATGAACAACTCTGTCGGATTGCATATCCCACCAGTAACCTTTTAGGCGGTAATAACTTATATTTAGAAGCAGTGGCTTGGCAGCAGCTTCATCTCTAAAAAGCATTCCTCCTCTTTCTTTTAAGAGTGCAATCTGTTCGTCGATAGAACGTGAGGGTTTATTTGGCATAAGTATATAAAAAAAATGACCCACTAGCAGATCTTACGGTATGCACAGCGGGTACTATTATCTTTGAAATGATTGTTAATTGAGCATTGTAAAGAGGCAAAACAATCACATTATATATACTTGCAAAAGACAAACTCTGGGACGCTGTTCTTACGGATAGCGTAGTTTGTACTGTTGGTGCAAAGATACTACAAATTCTTGAATTGATATAGCGTTTTTTATGTTGTACAACATAAAAAACGGCATTAATTGTAGTGTCTATTTTGATTGACTGCATGAGAATAATTATAAAATATGTTATTAATTTATTGAATTACAGCAACTTCCATTTAATTGTAAATAAAACTTGTTCAGAAATTCGTTGTTTCAGTCCTTTTTCCACCTGTTCAATAAGACGGTCTTTGTTGATTTCAATTTCTTTGGCTGCACCATCGTATTCACGCCAAGCCGTATCTCTTTCGTTTTCTAATTTCTTACGTTCCTTTTCAAGTTTTAGTTTTTCGGGCAGATTGGGAGCTGTGCGAGCTTGTTTTTTAATTTCCTTTATTTCTGCGTCTAAATCTTTGAGAGTAACTTTCAGAGAATTACGACGGTCTTCGCCCCAAAGGTCAAGCTTTTCTAATTCAATTTCAAAAAACTGTGAGTTACGAACACCTATTTCGTCCAAAATTAGTGTTTTTTTAGCAGTCAGTTCATTTTCGATTATTGAAATTAATTCTGTAGGAATGGCTTGTTGTGTTTCGTTTATTGAAGCAGGAAGCGAAAAGAAACGCTCACAATGTTCTTTCTCTAATACAAAACCATCTTCAGAAACTCCACTGAGTTGAATGAACTCTTCTAACTCAAAGGAATTTACACTCATCATTTTAGCAGTCATATAGCCCGATTTGCCAACAAAATTTTCAATGATAGCAATGTTTTTTATTGTGTTTGAATAGTCGAAGACTAATTCAAATTCTTTAAGTTCAGCTGTTTTACAATTTACAATTATTTTTTGTGCCAGTGGGTGTCCGATACGGTACACATTGGCATCGTCTATATTTTTTCCAATACGATATGGACCCGGGTGTATGTTTGCTTCGGGGTATGGGTTTTTGATTAAGGTAAAAGAATGATCATCTTTTGAAAAATTAGCATTGCTGTTCAGACTGAATTGAGTTATGCTCCACAACCACGATTCGTATTTTGAAAGGTATTCTTTACTCTCTTGCAGGTTAATGCGGAGTTTTTCGTGAACCTCTTCATCAAAGTTTTCTAACAGCTGTTGTCTTGTCTTTTCATATTCTTCTTCAATATCATCTTTCAGTTCGTCTTTCAGAATATCAAATTCACGGTTAATCTCCTCCACCGTTCTACATTCCTGATAGATTTTGGCAATACGTTTTTCAAAATCAAGTCCATTTTCAATACTCCCCAATACTTCATCACTTGCACCAAAAACGCCATTGAATAACTGGAACTTGTCACGGAGTAATTCATAGACTCTAACATCGGCTGCATTGGCTTTATTCAGGAAGTTGATAACGACTACATCGTATTTCTGACCGTAACGGTGGCAACGTCCAATACGTTGTTCAATTCGTTGTGGATTCCAAGGCATATCATAATTGATAATCATGGAACAGAATTGTAGGTTGATACCCTCGGCAGCTGCTTCGGTAGCAATCATAATGGTGGCTTCTTCTCTGAAATAGTCAACTAATGCAGCCCTCATGTCGGCACTTCTTGAACCTGTAACTTTGTCGGTGTCTTTATGTTTTGCAATCCATGCAGCATATATTTCACGAGATTTTGGGTCGGTGTTAGAGCCGTTGAATAAAACCACTTTACCGGCATATCCTCTCGCTTCTAATATGTTGCGTAAATATATCTGTGTTCTTGTACTTTCGGTAAAAATAATTGCTTTGCTCGGGGCTTCCAGCCGTTGCATCTCTTTAAAACCTTTTTCAAGAGCCAAAAACAACTTCTCGCCCTTTGTGTTTTTGAGAATTGACTTTGCTAATGTTTCAAACTCTTTGAGAGAAACAATTTCGGATTTAATTTTCTCAATATCATCAGCAGTATATACTTTCTCTGCTTTTTCGTCAGATTCATCTTCTTCCCATTCATCTTTCAATTCATCGTAAGCTTCAAAATCATCTGCAATAAGTTCTTCGGTATTGGTTGTTGAATTGGCTGTTACAATATCATTCAGTTTATTGCCTAAGCCCTCCAATGTGCCGGATATGGCAAAGGTGGACGAAGCCAACAACCTACGAAGGATTAATGTCATTAATTTACGCTGACTGGCAGGTAGTGCATAAAGATTGTCGGCTTGAAGGTACTCTGTAACCAAATCATACAAGCGTTGTTCATCATCGCTTGGATAGAATTCTTCAACCAATGCAATGCGGTTGGTGTAACGAATATATTCTAATACTTGCCGTCTGAGTGTACGTTTGCAAATAGGCTTTAAACGTTCTTTCAAAACAGTAAAAGCTTCTGCATCGGCAGTGCTTGTTATACGACTGTATTGAGTTTTGAAGCTCTTTAAATCGCCAAAGGTATAATCGTCGATAATGCTAACTAACCCATACAACTCTAAAAGAGAATTTTGCAAAGGCGTAGCCGTAAGCAATATTTTGGGGGAATCGCTTAATGAATCTTTGATTGAGCGAGCTATTTTATTGGCTGGTTTATAGACATTCCTAAGTCTGTGTGCTTCGTCAACAATTGCCAAATCCCATTTAATGGCTTTAATGTATGATTCTTTTGACCGTGCGAACTGATAGGAGCAAATGATAATTTCCTTTTGAGCAAAGGGATTGAAATTACCTGCTTTAACGGAATCATTAAATGATTTCGCTTCAAGTATAACCGAATTAATGAAAAATTTATCTTGTAGTTCCTGACTCCACTGTTTGCGCAGATTCGAAGGAGTAATGATTAATATCTTGCGTTTACGTTCTGCCCATTTTTGGGAAATAACCAACCCTGCTTCAATGGTTTTACCCAATCCAACTTCATCGGCTAAAATAGCCCCTTTAGACAATGGCGAACGAAATGCAAATAAAGCAGCCTCAACTTGGTGAGGGTTGAGGTCAACTTGTGCGTCAACCAAAGTGGAAGCTAATTTTTGCATACTGTCCGAAGAGCTTCTTTTAGTCAGTTCGTGGGCAAAGTATTTAGCGTGATAGGGGGTTAATTGCATAGCTATTTTTCAATTCGGTCATTTGTAAAAAAACAAAAGGCAAAGATATAAAAAATGTTAGGTTTATACTATTATTGGAGCTCTACCAAATCAAGTTTGTTGATAAGAATTTCAAGATATTCATTCTTTTCAATCATAGATTGAAGATTAGTAGAGAAACGACTTTGAACCTGAGTAACAACTGTATTTTTTTCAAGCTGTTTGTTACTAAGTTGACTAATCATATAATCTGCGATATCAAGCCCTTTGGCTTTGGCTTCGGGGGTTGAAACAGTCTCTAAAAAGTTTGATATTTTGATTTTACAGTTACATTCTTTTCTTATGGGTGAAACTTTTTCATTCCATTTGTCGTAAGCTCCTAAGTCCGGGAATAGAATTGCTTTTCGACCCTTTAATACTTGGCATTTGTCAACGGAAAGACCGTTGATATTTCCTGCTGCTATCCAAATTAAATCAGGGAATTGCACACTTGCAATGATAGCTGATTTCTCACTTTCGACAATGGCAACCGTTTTTGTGGGGTAAAGTTTCAACAGGTGTTCGCCAAAGAAACATTGTTGTAAATTGAAATCTTCGGGGAGTTGTTTGGTCTGTTTTAGTTTATTATGAACCCAATCAATTGCTCCACTATCATGCTTTATTCGCTTGCCTGTTTCGGGGTTGTATTGCATGATTTTACCTGTTCTAACTTTCCCTTTAATGTCGATTTGCCAAAAGATTATTTCTTTATTTTTAGTTGCACCAATGGCATAGTTATCTCCAATCCACTTAATCTGCTCGGTAGTCATAAACTCACAAAGGAAGCGTACAAAATTACTTTTGTTGCTTGCTGAACGTTCTACATAGGTAAATGGAATAGTGCCGGCAGGCAGTGACGTTTGTTGCTTAGCAACAAATGGTTTTGAGTAATGAAGATCACAAGCTTGTCTTGTGGTTTCATTTACATTTGGATTATCAATAAAGAATTGTTTAGGTGTGTAATGGTACCCACATTTAGATTCTCGGTTGCACTTGCCAACTTTTTTATTGATTGGCTGGTGTGTATTACCATCGACATAAAGCGTAAAACATTCTTTCATACCACATTCAGGGCAGGTGTGTCGTGTGGTTTTGCCTTTATATTTTTCAAGATATGGAGTTGCGTACATGGTTGAAGTGGGGTTTTAGTAACAGGTAGTAACAATAGTAACAGGTGTTACTAATGTTACCAATTGTTACCATAATTACTTTTTCTGAGTGTGTTTATTGACAATACGGGTAACTTTGACCTTGAAACTTGGGAATTTAGATTCATCAGGACAAAGTTTTTTTGCAATAGCGTAAGAGGTTAATTCAGGTTCTGTCTGAATTAATTCGATAATCTGATTCTCTAAATCAGCTTTATCTTTATCACTAATCACCTTTAAATGTGTAGTTTCTCTGCCAAAGTTTAGCATCTCAAATTTGAGAAAGTTACCGGGTTTGCATATATGACATTCGATTACGTTCTCAGCATCATAAATAATCTCTGTGTTACGTGCCTTTATCATTTTGAGATAGCGAATGCTTTTATCAGTGGAACTTTCGCCAATGGAAAAGCAACTGTCACAAAAATTTATAAGCATTTTGCTCCCCTGTAAATCATTCCTTGTGATTGGTTTTGATAGGTCTCTTTTTGGCGTATGTGCCAAAATGAGCAAGGAAAGATTGTACTTATTTTTCAATGCTTTCAATTGTTTCATTAAAGGCAAAGCATTTTTTGCCTTTTCGGTTTCAGAACTCAAATAAGTTAGGTTGTCAATTACTAAGCATTTTGCACCTGTTTCGACAATAGCACTTTCGATAGATTTATTTAAAAAATCTTCGAAAGACATACCTTCGGGTATGTCGCTATCTGAGTTGATTTCAACCCGAAACAAGTTGTTATTGAAATGATAGGGGCTTTCGTAATCTATGGAATATCTGTTTTGAAACTGCTTGTCAGTTAGTTCAAAATCAAAATAGAGAACCTTTTGAGTTTGTGCTTCAAATTTAAAGCCAGATATAGGTTTGCCTTGTGAAATACTGTCGGCAATTTGAACTGCTAAAATTGATTTACCCAAATTTGTATCTGCAAATAAAATACTGACTTCGCCCTCATGCCAAAACTCACTGAAAAGCATTTTTGGAATTGGACGGGCTTTAGCCTGTTCAATCCAATCGTTTGCAGACTGAACGATAAATAAACCAATGCCAGTGTTACAACTTGTATTACTTTCTTCTAAACTCTTCTCAAGAGTCTGAATTTCTGATTGTAAACCGGAATTGAAATCAGTATCTTTGTTTATCAGTATTTCATCATCCCCTGAGGTCTTGCCACAGTCCGAAGGGGTTTCTTTTTCTTCTTTCATAAGCTGTTACTTTTTAGAGGATTTTACATGATATTTATTGAGTAATTCTATAATGTCTGACTTTCGATAGAATATTTTATTATTCACTTGTGAATAAGAAATTATTCCTTTGTCTCTCCAGTTTAAAGCAGTCTTAGAACTAATACCCATTAATTCAATGAATCTGAAGTTGTCAATTATTGGGTCATCTGCAAACTCTATATTATTAGCGAACGTTGCAAAGTGAGAGTCAATTTTTGAAAGTAGTTTTTCAAATTGATCGTTTAAATAATCTTCGTCGTATCTCATTATTTTACTCTCCCACCATTTAGAATTGCTTTTACTTCACTCATTTTGTATCTGCGTTTACCACCTACCATTGCAGGACATAAGTAACCACGTTTGTTCCATCTCCAAAGTGTTGAGGCATCAACATTGAGTATTTCACACACTTGTTTTGGAGTTGGGTAAGTTTCGGCTTTGTCGGAAATTACCACTTCTTCAAGGTCTCGTTTTGTAGATTCGATTATTTCTACGGCGAATTGTTTTAAATCGACTAATGAAACGGCAATAGTAATGTTGCCGGATTCTTCTAATAAGCTTTTTAAGTTGTACATACATCTAATTTTACGATATTAGCTGCACAGGGGTAGCCGTAAAACAGCCCAATGCAAGCCAGTACAATTATTTCAAAAGTTTACGGTCTTTTTGATTTAAAAGCACATTGCAAAATTATCTATTTGACTGCATATCAATAAAATACGGATTCTTTAAAACAAAAAAGTCGCTGTGTTACAGCGACTTTTTAAATTTGGGTGTGAAAACCAGCGGAATAATATCGGACAAAAACAGATAAAAGCGGATATTTTTCAGAGAATACGGATTTTTATCGGATATTATGAAAGGAATGGCAATGCTTTAATCATCTTTTCTTGGGTTGTAGTCAAATCCTTGGGTTGATATGTTTTCTTATTCGTACCCAAACAATCACAAAAAATGTCATACCATGAACTAAAGGTTGTCGGTTTTTTATTCCTGCTTATCACCTTGTCATTATTATAAATTACAAGGGCAATTCCGGCAATATCTTTTGCACTACGTTTTTTATTTAATGCTGGTATTAAAGAATTTTCAAAATGATTCTCGTTTCCTGTTCCAATTCCTAAAAACTGAGAGGTAAAATAATACTTTAAGTCTTCGGATTTAATCTGCACTTCATTCGGTTTTATTTCTACGCAATGAGGTGAAAGGTCATCAAATAACTCTTGATCGTAACGCCAAATAGCATTTGAAATAGTAATGTTTATCTCATTAAAATAAATGAGATATTCAGCAGTGTCAAAATCACGTCGAGAAAACAGTTCATCTACACCATTGATAGCATAGAAATACCTTTGACTCGCAAAAAACTCAAATAGTTTGACTACAAAAGTACTTTTGGGTCTACTGGCATATTCTTTAATGTTCTCTACACAATCATTGAAAGCCCTCTTAAATTCATCCATATTGCAAATACCTTGATCTATTTCCTCAAAATTGGCTGACTTGAGTGTTTCTGAAAAAGTATGTGCTGTATGTCTGTTAAGCTCTGCAAATGTGGTAATCCTATCTACATTACTCATACATAGAATTTAAAAAGGAAGTGGGTCACCCATTAATGTAATAGCACCAAACCGTTGATTAATTTCACGGGAGATTGATTTAAATGTGTATAGCAATTCAGCTTCTTCAAACATTCTCTCTCTAAAAAATTGTTCTTCTACAGGTAATTTCTTTTCATAAGGTAAGCAATTGTCAAGTAAATGTATTACAAGTTTTGTTACAAAACCAAAATCTGATTTTTCAACATTTTCTTCAATTTCCTCATTAAAACCTAAATACACTCTTCTTAATAGCTCTATACCAATTGGTGGTTGTGGAACATTTCCAGAGTTTGGACTATTCTTCAAATTATCGTAAGGACTTATATATTCTTCCTCGTAATCGTTTTCTCTATGCGTAAATTTACGAGGTTCAGGAGCAACATCAAAAAAGTATGTACTAAGCTCCTTGCATACTTTTGCGAATTCTTCAGTGCGTAGGGTGTTCATTGCTTTACAATTTAAATGAGTTTATTTTATTTGTATATTTCTTTCCATTTGGCTGCCATCATTGCAGCGTGTTCTTCTTGTCGAACTTTTATATATTTCAAAAATGATTTTTCCGTTTTATGACCTGATATGCTCATTATCATTAAAGTAGGTAGCCCACGTTTATACATATTAGTGCAAAAGCTTCTACGGCCTGTATGACTTGTAATTAGGTCGTATTTAGGCATTGTAACCGACTTTAGAACTCCACCTATTGTTTTGGTTATAACTTCGGGAGAATCAATCTCTGCGAGCTTTGCAGCTTCTTTTACAAAATCATTAAACTTTTGATTTGATATAGAATTTGGCATCACATAATTGTATTTTTCCAACACTTCCAACACTACAGGGTGCAAAGGAATTGTAACCTTTGCATTTGTTTTCTGCTGCCGGAATGTAATAAAGCCATCCTTTATATCAGTACGAGCAATTTTTTCTAAATCGCTGAATCTGCAACCAGTCCAAGCCAACAATAAAAACCAATCCCGAACACGGTCCAAATGTGGAGAGCTTTTCAGGTCAGCATCTTTTAATATCTTCAACTCAGTTTCATCAAGATAGATATTATCTACATCCTCGTTGAAAACATGAAATTCGCTATAAGCATTTTCAGCATTTATGCCCTCTCTTTTGGCTTCGTTAAGCATTACTTTTAATGCCCGAATATATTTACCTACTGAATTTTGAGTAAAACTCTTCTTTAGCAATTTAGGCGTTTTGTCGTCGTTGAATATCGGTTTGCCCTTTTTATCAACTGCCTGAATCTCCTTTTGCAAGAAACCTACAAAAATAGTATAAAACTTTTGATCTATTTCACTAAATTCAAAATCTTCCTTTTTGCATATAACAGCAAATTCTTTTAAATGCTTGGCAGTTGTAACATACTGCTTTTTAGTGTTGGGCGAAAGAAAGCGGCCTGTTTGCTTGTCTTTTCGCAAATGGGCTGTTGCCACAAAATTATCCACGAACTGAATAACTTTGAGTGGTTTTTCTTCTTCCGGTTCTTCTGATTTGTATTTAGCTGGATTTATCTTTCTATCAATAGCATCTTCGAGCCAATCAGAAGAAAGTGTATCTTTGATAGGTTGGGCGTTATAAAGTTCGATAATCAAAGCTTTTCTGTCGTTTACTACTTTATTAAAGTCGGCTCTTTTCTGATTATCGTATATAACTTTTGCTTTGATAGCCTGGGCGGTTGAATCCCAATCGGAAGGTTTAACTGTGATTTCGCTCTTGTGAAATAGTTGCATTGTGCGACCATCTCTTAACCGAAAACGAACATTTACTTCGTTCGCTTTTTTGGTTGATACCCTGATAAATGCTGTAACTGTTGCCATAGTGGTGCAATTTTTGAATAACCTCGTGGTGCAAATATACTAAATTTGCACCACATTTGCACCACATAATGAGATTATTTTCAATCAAATGCACGATTTTTTATATGCATAAAACATTGCTATTCAATGTATTTGTAAATCAGATAGTTATAAAACAAGACTTTAGAGGGGTGTTGAGAATGGTACTAAATTAGTACTGGTGGTACCACTTACAAAACGAAAAACTCAATTGATTATCTGTCAATTGAGTTTTTCGTTTTTTTATCTTGTTTTTGTTTGAATTCTAAACATGAGTAACAAACAAAGGCGTGTCCGAATGCAACACCATTTTATATGCCAGACTCGGACTGAACAGTCGCACAAACAAATTGCGGCGACGCGCATTAAAAGCCAACACATCAATTTGATTATCAATCATAAATGTATTAAGCATTTCAGGTGAATCGGTGGCATTTAGTAACGCATAATTAGTTGTTAATTTTGGATAATGATTCGCAAAATACGATTTTATGCCGGAAAGCATTACTTCATTCCATGCTTCGTTTTTGCTGGAAGCATGAACAAAGAACACCTCAATGTTTTCAGAACCGAAAAGCGTAATGGCGCGATCCACAGCTATCAAATCCTTCTGATCGAAGTTCGTCAGGAATGCCACTCTTTTAATATCATCGGGCGATTGCATTTTCATTAAAGTAGGAACCGCAAAAACAGGCGTTTCATTCGACTCCATGACTTCAGCTG
>Ga0302292_1000913_pt1 | contig 19828 bp, 18 predicted proteins | sample III_Fen_N2_1_FD_194553 | JGI IMG/M metagenome (GOLD analysis project Ga0302292, IMG submission 194553) | Peat permafrost microbial communities from Stordalen Mire near Abisko, Sweden - III_Fen_N2_1 | ecosystem: Environmental > Terrestrial > Soil > Wetlands > Permafrost | place: Sweden: Abisko...
AACAAGAAACACATCAAAATCTTTTTTAAAGTATTTCTTGCAATTATTTAACACATTTACTATTCCCTCTACATAAGATCGTCGAGCTTCTATTCCTTGCCCTTTATATAAAGGACCAATTTCTAATTCATCTTTTCGTTTAAATCCTAGTAAATCATAAGCATAGGCGTGTTGTTCATGATAATCAATTTGTCCTACATATGGAGGCGAACAAAAAATACCAGCTACTTTTTGTTTCTGTAAAATTTTAGAAAATTCTGGATTTTGTTTTTCTACTTTTTCAAAAATATCTACAGCTCTTGAATCTCCTGTTATAACTGAGTAATGAACAGGTTTGCGTAATTTATTAAATTCTCGTATGCGACTTAATGTATCAAAAGCATAACGATTAAGCATTGATTTAATGGAGAAAAGTGGTTTACAAATTTTCTTATGTTTATAACAGTAATAAGTCGTAAGCTGGGGCTCTTTTAATGTCGCTAAATCACTATGTGTTGTCGCACGACATGATCTGATTGTTCTACTTAAAATAAGAGCAAGAATTTTTCGTGTTTTAACATCCTTTTCTTGTTTTATTGTTTCAAACACATGATTAATTTCAAGACGAACATTATTCATAAACCAAACATCAAGGAATGAATCAGATTTATCCTGCTTAATTTTAATTGAATACTTTTTGAGTAATTTTTGATAAATTGGTAAAAATTCTTTCTCTTTTTCTATAGCAAAATTCTTTTCATTAAAACTTCCTTGATTAATTTTATATTTAAAATCATAACCTGGAAAATATGTTGTATTAAATTTAGAAAGCTCAGATAGAAGTTCAGTTTCAAATTCTTGAATCTTATTATCACATTCAAAATAATCAAGGGCATTAATCAATTTTTTAATAGCCTTTTGTAAATATTCATCATCATAATGAGTTGCTTTACAACTTGAAATCATACAATTAAATTCTGAGACATCTATACCAATAGAATGAATTCCCATTTCAATTGATTGAATAATTGTTGTTCCTGAACCTAAAAATGGATCAAGTATAATATCACCTTTTTTAAAATAGGCTTCTTTTTTAAAATCATCAGTATGACTATCTATAAAATATTCAACTAATTGAGGAATGTATTTCCCTTTATACGGATGAAGTCTATGAACATGTTTTGTGGTATCTACCTCTCTTAAATTATCAAAAGAGAGAGTCCAATTTAAATCGTCTCCTAAATTCTTTTTCCAACTTATTTCTCTTTTACCATTATATGAATCATAATATTTTTTTAAATCATTTAAATCAACCAGCGTAGAACCATTTTCTCCATGTTTTTTTACTTTTCCATATTGAACAAGATATGAGATATTAGTTGGCAAAACTTCTTTTTCAAGAAAGTTTGTTGCCCATTTTGATGCTTCTGGAATAGTAATTAAATTCATGTTTGTATTATATCACAAGAGCTATATGCTCCAAAATCATTTTAACTGAAGCACCAGGGGTGCTTAAAAAATCTCGACAATTCTTCAATTCATTTAAAACAAATTTTTCATTTTCATTATCTATATCTTTTTTCCATTTTTTATAAACAATCCTTTCAAGTCCATTTATCAAAGAGATAGCTTCGTGACGAAGCCCACCACTATTTTCATTATCTTTAAATTCTTTTATTATATCTGCTACTTTTTCTATTCTATCTTTTGGAGTAGCTTTCATAAAATCTTCTGCTAGTTTATCTTCAAATTGATTATCTTCTTCTATGTCTTTTATCAAATGCACTCTAGAGAGAATAGTATCTAAAAGTAAAGATGAATCTGGGACAATAATAAAAAAATGAGTATTCTCTGTCGGCTCCTCGATCATTTTAAGTAAAGCTTGCTCAGCTTCGTGATTTATAAACTTAGTAGCAATAATACAAACTTTTTTCTTACCATCTATAGCTTTATTCTTGTGCCAATCTTTAATCAAAAGACTATCTTCCATACTAAAAGAGTCATAAATATTTTGTAATACATCGGGACTATTTTTATTTATCTCTTTTCTTTCCTCTAAAAACAAACGGAGAAGAGAAACAATATCATCTCTATTGCTCTCTATAACATAACTATGATACAGATCCTTTGGAAATAATTTATTAAAATTATTCATAATATTATTTTACCTCAAATGGAAAATATTCGGAAAGCTCACCAGAATAATAGAATTCATAAGATAATCCACCAAAAGTGTAATCATGATCAGTTACAGTAATAGTAGAACCTCCTACTTCTGGACTATCTTTTGGAGTTGATTTATTGAAACCTAAATTAAATAAGGTAGCAAGAACTTCTGGACGATCATTGATCGGAAAGCCTGCTGTCTCCCACTGATGCATTATTTCTTTCAAAAATACCGCTGTATACATATAAGAATAATAATGATTCTTACTATCTGTTAATCTATTCATTAATTCTGTGTCAGGATTAGCATCTCCATAATTGAAAATATTTTCATAATTAGCTCCTAAATAAAAAGGACTTTTTGTATCTTTTAAATTACTTTCAATAACTTTTGCTGTTTCAAATTTAACACCAGCTACGCCATAAGAAAATTTCGTGCCATTACCAAGAACTTTCAATGGTTCAAGATATCTCTTGAATGATTCACGGTTGGCTGTAAAGAATCTAAACTGTTCAGAAATCACAGCAGAAACTATTATTCTGGATGGAACACCTGAATCATGACTTGCTTGCAGTATCACATCTTTATCTTTTACTAAAGCATCTCTTAAGGTTTCCCATTCAGGAGAAGACATCCAACTAAAAATACTTTGAGCAGAAGGATTGTCTGTCAGAGAAAAATTACTATTATTGATACTTTCACAATCAGATAATTTATTTTTCAAAAATGAGCTATTGTCTCCTGTCACAATTAAAATAGCATTTATCATTTTCTCAGCTATGACTTGTGATTTGGTTGAAATATATGTATCTAATACTCTCTCGCCATTTTCTGGTAAATAAGAATTTACAACCATTATTTTACACTCTAAAATAGGATCTAATTTATTGAAATTGGTATTATTTGCAGTTTTATTTATAACTGGTAAAACAACACCCTTTTTACTAACTTTATTAAAAAATGCATTACGAGAATCAATACTACCCTTCACATCTGTCAGATGAAGTCGCATAGCAACAAATACAACAGAAAAAATTATTCCTAATCCTGCAAAACCACATACAATAATAGTCAATATTATTTTTAATACTTTTTTATTTTTAATGAATTTCATTTTTATCTTTTACTTAAAATTGTTTTCTTGTAAGTTTCTAAATGATTGAGTGCTTCACCTGTGCCTTTAACAACACAAAGAAGTGGATCTTCAGCAACGCGAGCTTTCACTCCTGTGCGTCTATAAACAAGTTCGGCTAAATTACGAAGTTGAGATGAACCTCCTGTCATTATAATACCATCATCTATAATATCTGCGGAAAGTTCTGGAGGAGTCTGCGACAAAACATCTTTGATAGCTCCGATCATTGTGCGTAATTCTTTATCTATAGCTCTGACTATCTCATTGGTAGAAATCTGAGCTGTGCGAGGAAGACCTTGGATAAAATCTCGTCCTTTAATAGTAATAGTGAGTTCTTCTTCAAGAGGAATAGCTCCACCTATCTTTATTTTTATAATTTCAGCAGTTTTATCACCAATAGCTAGATTGAAAGTTTTCTTTATATAATCGGCTATGGCTTGATCTATCTTGTCGCCAGCACATTTTACAGAAGTAGAAGCAACTATCCCACCTAAAGCTATAACTGCGACGTCTGTCGTCCCTCCACCGATATCCATTATCATATGGCCTTTGGATTCATGAATAGGAATACCTGCACCAATAGCCGCTAAAATAGGTTCCTTCACAACATAAGCATTGGAAGCTCCAGCCTTGACTGCTGCTTCTACAACAGCACGACGCTCTGTAGAAGTAATACCGGCAGGAACTGAAACCATAACGTCTGGTTTAAATAAATTGTATTTACCAAGAGTCTTCGTAATAAAATATCGGAGCATTGCTTCAGTCACTCTGTAGTCTGCTATCACGCCATCTTTCATGGGACGATAAACAATAATACTCTCAGGTGTCTTACCTATCATATCTTTAGCTTCAAGACCAATAGCCAAAATAGTATTGTCTTGTTCAGAAACAGCGACGACAGAAGGCTCATTTAAAACAACACCTTTTCCTGGTAAATAGACCAGTGTATTTGCTGTCCCTAAATCAATACCTAATTTTTTAGAAAATATAGCCATATAATATTTGTAACTACTTTACTATATCATAAAATTTAATAATAAAAAATTGTCTAAAAAGTTAAAATTTTAAGTTTTTGTGCTACCATATAGATATGTATATCGTAACTGTTATTCCAATACAAAAAGGTTTTCAAAAAGAAAATCTAACTTATTTTTCTCCAGAAGAAATTGTGTTAGGAAGTATCGTCTCTATACCTATCAGATCTAAAACTGTAGACGCAATCGTCATAAACGTAGAGAATGCCAGAGACTTAAAATTTGATTTAAAAAAAGCAGACTTTCAATTAAAAAAAATTATAAGTGTTAAAGGTGTATCACCTTTCTCTCCTTTATTTTTTAATGCTTGTGAAAAAATGAAAGATTATACTGTCAGTAATACAGGAACTATCATCAAAGCATTACTCCCTTCTATCTTTTTAGAAAATTTAAAAGATCTTAAAAAAATAAAAATTAAAGATAATGAGGAAAATGAAATAAAAAATGTAAAACAAGAAAAATTAATATTTCAAGCCTTAACTCCTGATCGTATGAGTTGGTATAGAACTCTTATTAGAGAAGCATTTGCAAAAAAAGAATCTGTCTTCATTTGTGTGCCTACACACTATGATACGGAACAATTTAAAAATGAACTTACAAAAGGTATCAGTCAGTATGTATTCTCTTTCCATGGAAATTTAAATAAAAAAACTCTTATAAATAGCTATAATTCTTGTGTAAATGAACCTCACCCAATACTAATAATTGGAACTGGAATGTTTTTATCAATACCAAGAGACGATATCAAAACTATAATTGTAGAACACGAAAGTTCTCCGGCTTATAAACAATACGCTCGTCCATTTATAGATATTAGAACTTTCACAGAAATACTTTCTTCTCTAAATAAAACTAAATTAATTTTTGGGGACAGTCTGCTTCGCCCTGATACACTTTATAGACACGACGAGGGAGAACTTGGTGAAGTCGCTTCCCCACTTTTCCGTTTACCACAAGCAGAACGTCAACTCGTCGTAGATATGAAAGAAGAAGTAGATGAAAAAAATTCTAAAGCTTTCACTATACTAGGAGAATCTACAAAAAAAATGATCAACTATGCAATAGAACACAATGAATCTGTCCTTCTCTTTTCTGTTCGCAAAGGGTTAGCTGGAGTCACAGTCTGCCATGATTGCGGACATACGCTCCTCTGCCCTGCATGCTCTACTCCTATCGTGCTTTATGGCTCTAAACAACGTAATGCCACTAAAATAGTAAATTCACGTATATTTATGTGTAATAAATGTGGAAGAAAAGAAACAACAGAAACAAGATGTGGAGAATGCCAAAGTTGGAATCTAACACCAATTGGAATTGGAACTGATAGAGTCTATGAAGAAATTAGAAAACTTTATCCCAATACTAAAGTAATCCAAATGGATAAAGAAACAATTACTGGAGATAAAGAAGCGAAAGAAGCCATGATAGAATTTAATAAAAATCCTGGAAGTATTTTGATAGGAACTGAAATGATTTTCTCTTATCTAAATACTGAAGTCATACATAGTGCAATCATATCTTTAGATGGGCTTCTCTCAATTCCTAGTTTTAATATTACTCAAAAGATTTTACATATTGTAGAAAAACTACACGAGATAACAAAACGTAACCTAATAATTCAAACTCGTATTCCTGAAAATCCAATTCTAGAACACATTTTAAATGGCAATGTATTGCCTTTGTATCGCGAAGATTTGAAAGAGAGAAAACAATTTGGATACCCACCATACAAAAGACTTATCAAAATAACTTTCACTGGCACTGCAATAGATACAGAGAAAGCAAGAAACTTTATAGATAAATTCCTCGGAGGATATGAGCCACAAATATTTAGTGCTTTTATCGCAAAAATTAAAGGGCAATATATAACAAACACAATAATAAAAATAGATCCAAGCCTCTGGCCTCTACCTATAGATGACAAAACAACAATAAACAGTCACTTGTCTGAAAGTCTATATCGTCTATCTCCATCTTTCTCTATTAATGTAGACCCAGAAGATTTGTTATAAATAAATATTTGACAACAATAAAAGGAAGGTGTAAATTTAAGGAAACTAAAAGCTAAAAATGGAAGAAACAGTACTTAGGGCTATAATGCCCTGCTATCTTTTAAATGAAGAAATAGTTCAAATGGTAAAAAACGGTAAAGCTATAATAACCGTTCGTAAAAAAAATGGTGAAATAGTTGATGCCAGAACTGATGAACTACAAACACCTCCTGTTTGTATTTATACAAACAGCATAAGGTGTCCAATAGATCTTTGGTTAAAGAATGTGGAGTGTAATTTATATTTTTCCTGTAAAAATTACACAACTACATCACCAAAACAAAAAGATCCGCATCAATAGAAGTCCACTTCTTCTCACTTGATGCGGATTTTCTATTTGTCTATATACTATTGCTTCTATTAAAAAGATATGATACTATAAAACCCATATATGATTACAGTAATTGAAGTAAAAAAGAATACAAACGAGAACAACATGAATCTCCTTCGTAGATTTACTCGTAAAGTGCAAGAGTCTGGAATTATTCAAAAGGTTAAAAGTAAGCGTTATAATGAAAGAACAGAATCTAAAGTTAAAACAAAGATTGCTACTCTAAAAAGAATCAACCGTAAGAAAGTCTTAGAAAAACTACAAAAACTCGGTAAAGCTCCTATGGAAGCAAAACGTGGACGTCGTTAATAACCGTCGCGTTTCAAAGGACACTACGCGACGCGATTTTGCAAAATCGATGAAAGAAATAGAATTCTGTACAATTGTAAACCAAACAAAAGGCAAGCTTCCAAGCTTGCCTTTTGTCTCTATGAAAAATAAAGTCTTAGGTAAAAAATATGAACTTGAAGTAGCCTTCTTAAGTCCTAAAAAACAAAAAGAGATAAACTTAAAATACCGAAATCTCAACAAGACTACAAACATCTTGTCTTTTCCTTTTGATACAACTTCGGGTCAAATAACTTTTGATTTGGTAAAAGTTAAAAAAGAATCTCCACTTTTTAATATGAGTTACCCTAATTTTCTTAAATATTTATTTATACACGGACTCTTGCATTTGAAAGGATACGATCATAGTGCTATAATGGAAAGACAAGAAAAGAAATACTTAAAGATATTTTCTTAATTGTTTTCTAATGACTAAAAATAATATAAATGTTGGTATAGATATAGGAACTCACACCACTAAAGTGGTAGTCATAGGCTATGATAAGGAAACAAAATCCCCTTCTTTATTGGCGACTGGTTCAGCTGAAACAAATGGAATGAGACTAGGTTATATAACAAATATAGACCAAGTAACTAGCTCTCTTAAAAAAGCAGTAACTCAAGCAGAAAATACTCTCGGTTTTAAAATTAAAAAAGCTTGTATCTCTATCGGAGGAATAAGTCTAGGCTCTTGTGTCTCTACCGGCTCTGTCATAATCTCTCGTGCTGACCAAGAGATAACTCCACTTGATGTATCAAAAGTATTGGCCTCTAGTGAAGAAAATTTAGAAATTATAAATAAAAAAATTATACATATCATTCCAGTTGAATATAAACTTGATGGTAAAATTATTCACGGACATCCAGAAGGCATGCATGGTATCAAACTTGAAGTAAAAACTCTATTCATTACTTGTTTGAAACAAAACATAGAGGATCTCATAACGACCCTTGGCTTATGCAATATAGAAGTCGCAGACGTTATAGCTTCACCTATTGCACTGTCTTCTATATTACTCAATACCAAACAAAAAACAGCTGGATGCGCACTCGTGGATATCGGAGCTGAGACTGTCTCTATGTCTGTCTTTGAAAATAATTTACTTATATCCCTACAAGTTTATTCTATAGGTAGTATGGACATCACTAAAGATGTCGCTCTCGGTTTTAAAATCGGATTGGATGAAGCTGAAAGTGTAAAACTAGGTAGCGTGCTCGGTGGAGATTATCCGAAGAAAAAAGTTGATGAAATAATAGAAGCAAGACTCGGAGATATTTTTGAATTGGTAGAAAATAATTTAAAACGTATAAAAAGAAATGAACTCCTTCCAGCTGGTGTCGTAATTACTGGCGGAGGTGCAAATATACTTCGCATAGAAGAGATAGCTAAAAAACAATTAAACCTTCCATCAAAAGTAGGACCAACTGACACTGTAATAAATAATAAATTAAAAATAAAAGACCCAACTTGGTATAGTGCTTTCGGACTTGCATTGTCTACTCCACAAATATCAAATACTAGTATAGAAAGTTCTGTCGGAGATAGTGTCCGACAAGTAAAAGGATTTTTCAAATCAATTCTCTCTCAGCTTCTACCGTAATAAGTTTTTATTAAGATATAAGAAAACATTTTGTCAAATGTTTTCTTTTTATATATTTCTGGTATTATATACAAAGTAAATTATTATTAATCAGATACTTCCTTTACGTCTTATATTAAAGACGCCAAAGAAAGCTATACATATTATGCCTAAAATAAACCCAGACATAGAATCATTCGCAAGAATTAAAGTTATCGGTATTGGCGGTTCAGGGAAAAATGCTCTAAACCACATGATAGCTTCTAAAGTAAAGGGTGTGGAATTCATTGTGATGAATACCGACACTCAGGATTTACATAACTCACTAGCCGAAAAGAAAGTTCACCTTGGAAAGAACTTGACTAAAGGTCTTGGTGCAGGAATGAATCCAGAAATTGGAAAACGTGCAGCAGAAGAAACAAAAGCTGAAATTCAAGATGTCATCAAAGGTGCTGACATGGTCTTCATCGCTTGTGGTATGGGAGGAGGAACAGGCACAGGTGCTGCTCCTATTGTTGCTCAAGCTGCAAAAGAACAAGGAATACTTACTGTCGCTGTTGTAACAAAACCATTTTCATTTGAAGGAAACCAGAGAATGAAATTGGCAGAAATGGGACTCTCTGAACTTGAAAAAGAAGTTGATGCTATTCTTGTAATTCCAAATGATAGACTTATAGTCATCTCAGGAAAAGATGTAGGTTTCAGACAAGCTTTCGCTCTTTGTGATGAAGTTCTAAAACAAGCAGTTGAAGGAATCTCTGAACTTATCACAACTCCTGGAATGATAAACGTAGACTTCGCAGATATCAAAGCTGTTATGTCCGACGCAGGATCGGCGCTGATGGGAGTAGGTATCGCTGCTGGTGAAGGTAGAGCTGAAAAAGCAGCATTACAAGCTATAAACTCACCATTACTAGATCTTTCTATTTCTGGAGCAAAAGGAGTTCTCTTCGCTATTTCAGGTGGAGACGATCTAACAATTCATGAAATTCAAGAAGCTGCAAAAGTTATAACTGAATCTATAGATAAAGAAGCAAAGGTAATCTTTGGAACTATTAGTGATGATAAACTTAAGAAAGGTGAAATGAAAGTCACAGTTATCGCAACTGGGTTCCCTACTGATATGCCAAAGCGTTCACTTTTTCAAATTCATCAGAAAGTAAATGAGCCAACAGTCGCTTCATCTTCAAAAGAAGAAATAATTTCTTCTGTAAAAGATTCTGTTAAAGATAACTCATCTGACTACATAAAGAAAAATGATAAAAAAGAAATAGAAAAAGTAGAAGATGATTTATTCATCGATGATACAGATGACTGGAGTACAGTCCCTGCATTTTTGAGAAGAAATAAAAAATAGAGTTTATAACAAACCAAACAAAAAAGTAATTTGGTTTTCGCTGTCTCGTAGTGCCCCTTTGGGGTAAAGAGCAAGAAAACCAAATTACTTTTTTGTTTGGTTTTGTGTTAAAATGAATAATATGTATGATTTAATAATATTAGGAGGAGGACCAGCTGGAAGTGCAGCTGCTGTATACTCTGCCCGCAAACAACTTAAAGCTGCCATTATCACGAGTGATTGGGGTGGCCAATCTATGGTCTCAGAACTTATTTATAATTGGATTGGAACTCCTGAAATTTCAGGTATGGACTTAGCTAATAATCTAAAAAAACACGTTCTTTATTATAAAGGGCCATATTTGGATTTTATAGAAGGAGAGAAAATTGTTTCTGTAACCAAAAATGACAAAATAATAACTATAAAAGGAGAATCTGGAAAAGAATGGGCAACTAAAGCTTTACTTGTAGCCACAGGTAGCGGTAGACGTAAACTAGAAGCTATCAATGCTGACAAGTATGAACACAAAGGAATTACTTATTGTGCTTCTTGTGATGGACCACTATATGATGGACAAGATGTCCTAGTTATTGGTGGTGGAAATGCTGCTTTTGAATCTTCTGCTCAACTTTTAGCATATTGCAAAAGTGTAACTCTTATACACAGAAGTGATAAATTTAGAGCTGACGAAATTACAGTTAAAAAATTACTTGAGAATCCTAAATTTAAAACAATATTAAATGCCGAAATCTTGCGTGTAGATGGAGAACAATTTGTGAATTCACTTACATATAAAGATAAAATTTCAGGAGAAGAACATACGATAAATTCAACTGGTATATTTGTAGAAATAGGTCAAATACCAAATGTTGATTTCGTGAAAGATGTAGTAAAGATGGATGAAAACGGAAAGATAATTGTAGACCCTATGTCTCAAGCATCAACTACAGAAGGTATCTGGGCGGCTGGAGACTGCACAAATGGACGTTATCATCAGAACAATATCGCAGTCGGTGACGCACTTAAAGCACTAGAAGATATCTATATTTGGGTGCAGAAGAATAAGTAACCTATTTTAAATAAACACTTCATAAAAAAATTCACATTTAATTCTATCCCTTAGGTGATTCTGGTGAATCAAATTTTCTGCTGAAAATTTTGCTCGTGCTCGGCTCTTGTCTCACGACACGATTTACTAATCGAGCCTGTGCAAGGGTTCGCTCGAGAACATTTTTATTACGTCTTTATTGTTTATTTTCTTTTATTAGAATTTCTTCTAAGGTAGCTAATTCGGCTTTTGAGTTTGGTTGAAATATTTCCATCATATTTGAGACTGGAACTGCTTTTATTTTTTGATTCTGCACTTCCGCCATCTTTATTAAATCTGTAAGATAATATTCTCCTTGAGAATTTAAATTTTTCAAATTATTTATATTTTTCCAAAGCCAATCCCCATCGAAAGCATAGATAGCTGGATTAATTTCTAGTATCTTTCTTTCTTCTTCGGTTGCATCTTTATATTCTGTGATTTTAATAACTTCTCCTTTATCGTTACGAATTATTCTACCTAAGAAATATGCTCCACTTCTCCAGTCATTAAAATCAGGCAAGACAACGGTGCCCATTGTTATTATAGATTTTTCTTTATTATGAACTTTAATTACATCTTCTATCGTTTCTTTAGAAATAAGAGGTTGATCCCCAGATATTACAAAGATAATCTTATGATCTGGGTGAACTTTATCTTTAGCAGATAAAACTGCGTGACCTGTGCCTAATTGTTCTGTTTGATGTGCATAAATACGCTTATCACCAAAGACTTCAAATATTCTTTCTTTCTTATGCCCAACAACAATAACAGGATCCATGGGAAGATCTATCAAGGCTAATGTTTCTAATATGCGTTCTAGGAATGATTTACCAGCAAGCATTGAAAGTGCCTTAGGTTCATCTGATTCCATTCTTTTACCCTTCCCTGCTGCTAAAATTATTATTTGTGTATTTTCCATATTATATAAATATTTATTCCCATACTTTGTGGTCACTTATAATTTTCTGGTGAAAATTTATGCGACCCCGCCTCGGCTCGACAGCCTCCGGCTCGCACAAAATCTCCCAGATTTTGTGCGCGGTGAGGAACTCGAATCCCCGGCCTACCCCACGTCAAGGGGTCGCTCTACCAGCTGAGCTAACCGCGCATGTTTAAATTTAAAGGATTGCTTGCGGAGGGTATAGGATTTGAACCTATGATTCCCTTTCGAGAATTCCACTTTTCGAAAGTGGTGCTTTCAACCTCTCAGCCAACCCTCCAAATGAACTCCCTAGAGTATACAAGATTTAAATGATATTTTCAATTAAATATTTATCAGACTCTTTCCTGTCATTTCTTCTGGCTTTTTGATATCAAACAATTCTAAAACCGTTGGGGCTACATCTACCAAACTTCCACTCTCTTTCAATTTCTTAGTGTCATCAGTCATTATAAATGGGACTGGATCAATCGTATGCGAAGTATGCTTCAATCCAGTTATTGGATCTATATTCATTTCAGCATTACCATGATCAGCTGTTATACAAGCTATACCTCCTTTTATTTTAAGAGCTTCTGTTATCCTTCCGAGTTCTTTATCTATCTCTTCTACGGCTTCAAGAATGGCAGGGATTACAGCTGTATGACCAACCATATCTGCATTCGCAAAATTTACAAAAATAAAATCGGTTCCTTTATTTATCTGCTCAATCACTTTATCAGTAATTCCTTCTGCAGACATTTTAGGAGCCAAGTCGTAAGTTTTTACATCTTTACGACTAGGAATTAAAATATGTTCTTCACCCTTATAGCAACCTTCCATTCCACCATTTAAAAAGTAAGTCGCGTGAGCAAATTTCTCTGTCTCAGCTATATGAGCTTGAGTTAGACCTTTCTCTGAAATTTCTTTGGCTAAGGTTGTATTTATTTTAATAGGTGGATAAGCAACAATAGTTGGATATTCTTCTCCATAGTTAGTCATCGTGACGAGACAAATATTTTCCTCATTTTTCTTTTCAATAATTTTACTTGTCATTTCTCTTGCTCTATCAGCTCTGAAATTAAAGAAAAATACTCCGTCATTTTTCCCTAATATATATTTCTGTTTATCTTCTCCTACGCAAACAAAAGGAACTAGATGCTCGTCTACTTTCCCTTGTTTGTATAAATTCTCTATATATAAAGAAGGTTCTATATCACAGATATCTCCTTCTCCTTTGAAAATAACATTTTCTGCTTCTAATAATCTATCCCAATTCTTATCCCTATCCATCGCATAAAAACGCCCAGAAACAGAAGCTATGTGCCCTATTCCTAATTCTTTTATTTTATCTTCAAGTTGTTTTACATATACATCCGCACTCTGTGGTGGAACATCACGTCCATCAGTGAAAACATGAATAGCAACTCGTGGGACATTATTTTCTTTTGCTAATTTTAAGAAAGCAAATAAATGCGATATATGACTATGAACTCCTCCATCAGACAAAAGTCCCATAACATGAAGAGTAGAATTGTTTGTTTTTACATGATTGAAGAGTTTCTGGAATGATTCATTTTTATTAAAATTTCCATTCTCTATTTCTTTATCTATTCGAACTAAATCCTGATAAAGAACCCTACCAGCTCCTATAATCATATGACCGACTTCACTATTACCCATTTGCCCTTCTGGAAGTCCCACAGCAGTGCCAGACGCTCCCAAAATAGAATGCGGGTAAGTACTCCATAAATTATCAAAAATAGGTTTCTTGGCTTGTGCAATAGCATTATCTTTCTTCTCTTCTCTATATCCCCATCCATCAAGCACAATAAGAACTACTTGTCTTTTATTCATAAAATATATTATATCATAATACTAATTTTATTTTAAATTTGTATTTTTCTAAAAAAATGTTATACTATTTGAGTTAATTTTTAGGATTTTAATCCCTAATTTTTAATTATATATATTGGCCTTATCGTCTAACGGTTAGGACATCGGCTTTTCAAGCCGGTAATCCGGGTTCGATTCCCGGTAGGGTCACCATCACGTGCTAGCACGAGAAGCATACAAAATAAGAGTTTTTGAGAAGTAAAAAATCCGCACCCTTCAAGGAATCGCACCTTTTAGAGAACGCACGAGAAAGCTCATTTTCTAAACGTTTTACAATCTGTCAAATATTTTTATTTAAGATATAATTTGATTACTCGGGACGTGAGTATATAAATGACAGAACAAATTACTAAAAATCAACATTACATACCTCAATCTCTCCTTCATTATTTTACGAATTCAGACGGGAGAATTTTCGAGATTCTTTTGCGTGGAAAAAAGATATATCCGACGAATACCATTAATTCAATGTGCGAAACATTTACCTATGAACATGAAAAATTGGCAGTAAATACCATTGAAAAATATCTCGCAAAAATCGAAGGTGAGGTTGCAGCACAGGTTCGAGATTTGATTCAGACAATTGAAAAAATGAAAGATAATAAGGTGGATATATCTATAGTCAAGACAAAGGTCGAAAAAACTCTTCATAATTTTATCCTTTTTTACTATAGAAGTGGTGCTTTACTCACAGAGTTTTCTAGTATTAAAAAAGAAGATAAAATACCTCTTCTCTCAGAAAAGATACTTAACCATGAGTATTTAGATAAATTGGCTAACGTAGTCAAGGACTTTTATAAATTTGCAATTATCGAAAGTTCTGATGATTTTTTAATAAGTGATCAGTTTATATCAACATCAGCACTTAAAATAAAAACTCAATTCTTTGATTTAAGTAATAGACATATAGGACTTAACGAGACTCTTATTCTTATACCCATTTCTTCTCGCTATTACATAGCTTACTGGAATACAAAAAGCGACTTTATATTCAAAGAGGATACCATCCATCTCCTTAATGAAGAAGAAATTAAGCTGGTTAATACTACGATTATGAATAATTCATATAATAAATGTGCTGGAAAGAAGAGCGAAAGGATTGAAGAGGTTTTACCAACATTCAGAGAAGTGTCTCCTACTCAAATCTTCGCAGGAGGAAATCCAGATGGATATTCTATGGGTTCAATCAAGAAAAAAGAGGTCTTCTTCTTTGAAAATGAAAGAGACGCATGGGAACTATTCGAGAGTCACAGCTTTATGTTTTATAAAGACCTAGGAAGAAATGACCCTTGTAAATGTAGTAGCGGTAAAAAGTTTAAACGATGCCATCTTGATTCATATACTCGAGTAAAAGAAATAATGCAAACTTTCGGAATTTCTCAGAGAGAAGGAATAATGAAATTTTATATTTGGGGAGTTCCTGTTATTGAGCAACCTATTGATAGATGGAGTGGTTATAGTAAGAAGTAGAATTTATACAAATTAACACAAAAAACTCCCAATGGGAGTTTTTTGTTTGATTTTTATTAATAACAACTCTCTGTATAAGTATTCCAAGTATGTCCAGTCTGACAAACACAATTATATTTACCATCCGCGCTAAGAGTTCCATCCCATGTCTCATTTAGAAATTGATCACTACAAATCTGATATGGTGTAACACATTTATTGTTTTTATCTAACACATACCCAGTTGCACAACCACAACTATTATCTACTAAATTATAAACTGTATTTAATCCATTTTGACTTTGACAATACGAACTTGGAGTCATACACTCATTTTTACCATCATATTTAAAAGATCCATCTGCGCAAGATCCATTTCCAGAACAAGACAAACCAGTTGTTGCACTATATCCCATATTTGAAGTACATCCAGGAACATTAGTATCTAGTATAGTATCTGTAGCAGGTATAGTAGTAGAAGATATACAGAGAGTTTCTTTGCTATTAAGCTGGTAACCTTTTTTACATCCACAAACAGCTTTTCCTTCTTCAGTATAAGAATATGAACCTTTTCCAAATCTATCTTTACATTCCTTTTCTAAAGATGTTTGAAGATCACAAGAATTTCCTGTTGCATTCCACGAATAGCTATTTTGACATAAACATTCTGGAGTTCCACTACTATTCGTTTTTCCATCCCATTCGCTATTTATACCAAAATAATTTTGACATTGTTGATCGTTCGTTTCTCCTGGTATAACGGCTGATTCAGATACAGAATTTGTATTTCCAGCTGAAGGTGAAAGTTTAACAGGTACATTATCTAAAAATATTTCAACAATACTACCTGGTATAATTACACCAAGATTTTGATAATTTCCTGAAACAACAGCAGACGATATTCCTAACCAACAACCATTTTGATCTATTGCTAGCCCTCCAGAATTACCACTATCAATCTGTGCTGAAGTAAGAATATTACCATCATCAGCAAAACTACTTATTATTCCATCCGTGATGGTAAGATTATACCCTCCACTCGTTACGGGATATCCATATATTTTTACTGAATCACCAAGTTTTGATAATTCATTAGTGTTACAAGTTTCAGGAAGAAGATACGGTGAAAATGTTGTAGGATAAATCCCCCAAACTTTACCATCTGAATCAGTGTAAGCACCATTAATCTTTAATGTTGCTACGTCGTATTTTTCGCTTAATTTCGGAGTAATTACGGGCGTCGCTTCATATATCTTTTCTATTCCTCCTGTCGTTTCATCAGGAATTGTAACTTTACATGATTTTGATCCCGTAATTACATGATTATTAGTTAGAACTATTCCATCAACAGAAAAAATAGTACCAGAACCTCCTTGTCCATTATCACACCAAATATCTACCACAGACTGAGTATTATTTTTTAGTTTTAAAATACCAGTTATTTTTTTATTATTGTAATGTAGTATTAAAAAAATAGTAATAATTACAATAAAAATTATTCCCAATACTGTAAATATCAAAGGCTTATTAATATTTTTTTTAATTTTAATAAAAATATTTTTTAGTTGTAAAGAATTTTTTAAAACTAGAACTTCGGATTCAGGTTTAGAAATATTATTATTACTAATAACAACTTCTCTACCACAACTGGTACAAAATTTTGTATTATCTTTTAATTTGTTTCCACAATTTTTACAAAACATAATATTATTTGGGAACAACTGCATTACCACAATTACCACAAAATTTTAATTCTTCCGTAATACCAGTTCCACAACTACCACAAAAACCAAGATTGGAATCTTTATCAGTTATTGTTTTAACTTCAGTAATTTCAGAAGAAATTGGTTCTGACGATCCATTTAATTGAAGTATTCTGTCCTGGTATTCCTCTTGAGTGATATTTCCATCTAATAATGATTGATTAATTTCTGCTAGAGGTTTTAATTCATCAATCTGTTTTTGATTCAAGGTTAAACCATATTTACAAACAGGACAACTTAAAAAATATTTTATTGAATAAGGAATAATAGGAATGAAAAATAATGTAAACCAGGTAATGGTTCTTGTAAGTACCCAATATTCTTCATTTTTACAATGTCCACAAATTTGCTTAAAAACTACACCGATTTGTTTAATTGTTTGACGATTCCATCCAAATATAATCATATTAAAATAATTTCCTAAACTCTTTGTTCCATTCTGGCTTACGACCAACTGCTATATAAACAACAGCAATTTTAATTAATCTAACAATAGCAAAATAAATCACAACGGCTATGATTGAATACCAAAAAGCTGTACCCGTTGTATCTACCCTAGAACTAGTGTAGTAATCATATGTCGAATTACTAGATGACCAAACAATCATTAAAATAAATGGTAATGGTATATAAATGAGTATATACATAACCCTTAAGAGTCGATACCACCATTTATCATTATGTTCAGATAGTTGAATTTTTTCTATTTTTCTTGGTAATTCAGAAACAGCTAAATTACCACACTTAGTACAAAATTTATAACCATCTTGAATTTTATTACCACAATGTTCGCAATACATAATTTTAGTTTGAATTTAAATAATTAGTAACTTCTTGAGGTGCTACACCCCCAGCATTAATAGCTTGTTGAAAATATGATTTTGCATTAGAAGTATCACCTTTTATTACATAATCATATCCAAGATAAAAACCTACGTCTGGGTGTTGAGTTATATTAACTAAGGAAAGAACTGCAATAGATTGATCATAATTCTTATTATAAAAATAAGCTACACCTAGGTTAATTTTAGCAACAACGGAATCACTTAAACTACTTGCTTTTAAAGCACAAGTTAATGCTTTTGAATAATCTTCATACTCAGCAGAATAACCATCTAAATTCATATAAAATAGAGCCAAACTATTATTTACCTGATAATCGTCTGGTTTTATCCCTAAGGCTTTTTTAAAGTTAACATAAGCCGAATTTGAATTTTTTTGCAATAAGGCTATTTCTGCTGAAATAAGATAGTGATCAAAAGAATTTTGATCTACAAGCTTTAATGCTTCTTGAAAACTACTAAGAGCCTCATCATTTTTACCATCAGATTCATAAGCATATGCTAAATTTTTTAAGGTATTAATTTTTGTATCATTTGTAGCAGCATTACTAGAAGCATCCTGAAGTTGAGCAATTGCTTGGGTATGATTTCCAGAATCAAGAGAATTAAGGGCGGTATTATTTTTATCAATTGCAGTAGTATCTGCCGCATTTTGTATTTTATAAAAAATAATAATTCCCACTACAGCAACAATACCCAAAACCTTTAAAGCTCTCTTAGTTGTCCATGGTTCTTTTGGTAATGGTGAATGATTAATTGTTTTTACATGTGCTATTGTTTCTTTTTCTTTATCATTTAAAATAACATTTCCACAATTTGTGCAAAATTTTTTAATTCCATCAATTTTTGTTCCACATTTTTTACAAAACATATTTTTTTATATATTGGTTAAGACGGTCGCTTTCTTTTATATCAGGCTTTCTAAAAGATCTAACCCTCCTTCCCAAAGTTATTTTTTTATTATTATAATTTAAAATAAACTTACTTTTATCAAAAATAATATTATTCCTTAAATCATTAACTGGTACTTTTATAAGAATATCATTTACATAAGATAAAGAAATTAATTTGTCATTTGAATTAACCCATTCAGACCTATATAATTGACGTTTTTTTGTATCACTAGATTCACCAATAGACGATCCAATATAAGCACCTATAATATTACCAATCAGTAATCCTAAAATAAAACCAGTGGTACTACCTCCATACTTAGGTAATTTAATTAAATACAAATATTTATCATCAACCATTACATCAAATGGGGGCAAAGCAGAAAGAACAAATGAATTTTTTTGGCGCCATTCCTTGCTATAAAAAATATCTTGATTATCTATCGTACTATTTGATAAATTAGGAGAAATTATATTTTCTTCTTCATTATATGACTTTTTACCACAATTTTGACAAAATTGTGCATCTTCTTCTTTTTTATTCCCACAATGTTCGCAATACATAAAAAATTAAATATTATATATTGGTACCACAATTTGAACAAAATTTAGAATCTTCTTCAATTTGATTACCGCAATTATGACAAAAGGCGACCTTTTTATTATCTTCCAAATTATTCATAGGAACTTCTTTTTTGTATAAAATATTTAAATTCTTTTTATTTCTTTCTAACTCAATTTTAAAAGCCAACCAAAAAGCACTCATATATACTGCCCACCATATAATATTTACAATGGGAGTTGTACCACTACTGGTAGCTATAGCATATACTTTTTCCCCGGTCCAAAAAATCATCGCACAAATCATTGCCCAACGATGCCCTTTATAAACAAAAAATGCCAATACTAAAAATAGTACGACATCAAGGAACCCCCAACTATCAAGACCCTGATAGCCTATGATTATAAAAACTGTAGTTATGATTGCACTGAAAACCAACAAAAGTGCACTTTGTCCTTTAGCAGATTCCCAAAT
>Ga0302292_1000924_pt1 | contig 19735 bp, 16 predicted proteins | sample III_Fen_N2_1_FD_194553 | JGI IMG/M metagenome (GOLD analysis project Ga0302292, IMG submission 194553) | Peat permafrost microbial communities from Stordalen Mire near Abisko, Sweden - III_Fen_N2_1 | ecosystem: Environmental > Terrestrial > Soil > Wetlands > Permafrost | place: Sweden: Abisko...
TTTACTCCCAGGCTCTCTGCGAACCCATAATTGCCCCTGATATTATTTTGTCCGGCTAACAGCCTGGTGGATTTCGATGATTCTATCCCTACCAGAAGTACCAGCATATCCACTGTGAGTTTAAGCGGTAGTCCTGCCAACGTATCTTCTGATTTTAACTGGATTTTATGATCAAAGGTGGCAGCTGCTTCCGATATCCTGCCGCGGATATACGTGACTCCGTATTTCTCCTGGGAAGTGCGGTACAATTCTTCGTACTGCTGTCCGTTCATTCGCATATCAATATAAAAGAAGTAAGCTTCAGCAGCAGGGTACAATTCTTTAAAGCTAATGGCCAGTTTAACTCCGTTTACACAACATACGCGTGAACAATAGTTGTTTCCGGTTTTCTCGTCGCGTGATCCGACACAATTTAAAAATGCAATACGTTGAGGTATATTGCCTTCTGTTGTCAGTATTTTTCCTTCTTTTAATTTCGTTTCAAAATCTACCGATGTGATGATGTTGTTGTAGATACCATATCCCAGTTCTTCTTTTCTTCTTGCGTCGAATGGTTCAAATCCTGTGGCCAGCAATACGGCGTCACCGGTAATGGCTTCATTATTATCGCTTTTTATTCTCCACTGATTCCCTTCCTGAACCAGCTCATTGATACATATGCCTGTCTTTAGTTCTATATTGGGATGATTTGCTCTGTCGGAAAGTCCTTTCCTGACTTCCTGTGCATCAGCGAAGTCAGGGAATAACGTCATGTCATTTTTTATGTGTCCGCCGGTCTCACTCTCTTTCTCTAATATTGTAACCTGATAGTTCTGCCGGGCAAGGTGAGAAGCCGCTTCAAGTCCGGCAGGTCCTCCGCCGATAATGATAATTTTCTTTCCACTCATACTTACACGACTAAATTAGTTGGTTTTTCAGGCTCACCCAGAAACATGCCGGATACTCCCACATATTTATCCTGTGGATTGTAGTCAATCCCTATTTTATCTAATATTGATTCCGTCTGAACCTGATGCACCTGCATTCCGATATCCCACGGGTTATAACCCAGTAACATGCCGGTCATTTCTTCATAGGTCAATACAGGTATTCCTTTTCCATTCTCGTCGTAAGTTGTGCCTTCCATTTCGGCGATGGTATATTGCCACCGGTCCATAAACATGGCACAGCCCGGACAATTGGTCAGAATGAAGTCGGGTTTATAGGGTTTCATGGATTCGAATTTCTTCTTGGAATTAGCTACTGAATATCCCCTGTTGGCCATGACCAGATAATTCCGGAACCCAAATCCACAACAGTGCCGGCGTTCAGGATAATCCACCACTTCTCCGCCCCATTCTTCAATCATTCCGGCCAGCACATGTGGAAATTCAGCTCCGCCGATGGATTTTTCCGCAAATATCTTGCTGTAATGGCAACCGATGTGCTCAACAACTTTCAGGGGCTTTCCCGTTTTTCTGTTGACAAGCTGATATTTCATTTTTAGTTTGAGTTGCTTACGAAAGTTGTAGATAATATCGCTGGGATGTGCAATATTATCCGGTACTTCAAACTCCCTGCCGGTAGCTTTACGCAGATTCACTCTTGTCTTTTCAAGTTCTTCCGGATAATGTTTCCAGGTATCCAGCACTTCATTAAAGATACCGAACGAAGTCACACACGATGGTACATAGTTCTTTAATCCGGCCCCGTTCATCAATGAAAACAGTCGGGCACAAATGGTCATCGTGGTATCAAATGGCACTATGTCCGAATGATATCCAATGCCTGTACATGTATGTATTTTGGGATCATCAACAATCTTTTTGCCTAATTCATCTCTCAGAATATTCAGGAAGGTAGCTTCCGAACCTGGGAAAAATGTCTGACGGATGCAACTGCGTTCGTAAAAATAGTCATCCTGTGCTATCTCTTTTTGATATTCGTTCCAATACTGTTTTTTTATTTCCATTCCCACTATTTTTGATGTTGATTGGAATTCTCTGTAAAAACATGATTGAAATAATCGTTTCCTTCAATAGCTGAATTAAAAGGTATCTCCAGTTCGTTGGCTTTGTCTTCCGAAAAGTGTTCTATGGTGTTGGAGAGTTTAGTACCGCCTGTCACTTCAAATATTTTTTGTATTTCGTCGATGCTTTCTTTTGGAATAATGCGTAAGGCGCCGGGACCCTCTTTCATGTAATTTCCCCCTAACCGGTCGACTACTTCTTCGGCATTTTGATAATACCAATCCCATACCGGCCCTTGTTCGGGATGCATTTTTGGAACTATTTTCTCAACGGTGACACAGTATCCAATGTTGACAATATTCTCCCCGATCGTTCGGTTAATGGCATATTGTTGACGGCCTTTTTCGCTTTCGGTAAAATAGCCCAGTTCCTGGGACAGTTTCCGTAGGACAGAAATAACCAGTGCCGGTGCATTCCCCCGCGGACAACGTGTTTTACACGACATGCACTGTCCGCAATACCAAATGGTATCACTCTTTAATAAGGCTACTATTTTTTCTTCATCTTTCGATTGTACCAGGTTGCATATCTTCCTGGGATCATAATCGTAAAACTCAGCCGCCGGACAACTGGCAGTACAAATGCCACAATTCATGCAGGCTGTTAACCCTTCACGGAATCGTACATCTTTTACAAGAAGATCATAGATTTTTGCCATATTCTCTTTTATAAACCTTTTGTCGTCCGTCAGCCTACGGACACAAAAGCGTTTTCTTTATTAGCTCGTTCAGTAAATAAACGCTCAAAAATACTTCGTATGTTTTGAGGTTTGTCCGTAATAAACCTTTTGTCGTACGAAGTACACAAAAGCGTTTTCTATAGTATGTACACAAAAGCGTTTTCTTTATTAGCTCATTCAGTCAATAAACGCTCAAAAATACTCCGTATGTTTTGAGGTTTCGTATGTACACAAAAGCGTTTTCTTTATTAGCTCATTCAGTCAATAAACGCTCAAAAATACTCCGTATGTTTTGAGGTTTGTCCGTAATAAACCTTTTGTCGTACGAAGTACACAAAAGCGTTTTCTATAGTATGTACACAAAAGCGTTTTCTTCATTATCTCATTCAGCCAATAAACGCTCAAAAATACTTCGTATGTTTTGAGGTTTGTCCGTACGTTTTGAGGATTAGCCGTAGTTTCGAGATTTGTTCGTTTATTATTAAACTTACGAATTGATGTATAAATCGATTCGTAAAAATAGCAAATTAAATTAACACCAACAATTTCATGCCTGTTTTTTATTCGATTTTATAAGTCATGGAGTATTGTATACAAAAACGAACAGCTTTCATTTCTAAAAGCTGTTCGTTTATTGATTTGATGACAGGTCGGTTTCTTTTAAATGAAACGCTGTAACTAGTAAATTCAGGTGATTAGTTCTACTTTACCAAAATAAAAACCGAACCACAACTCCGACAAGTTGGAGTTGTGGTTTTATGTTTTTGTGTTATTTTAATTTAGTAAAGTAGAATTAATAAATGATTAATAAGCATTAGCACCAAGATGACCCAACCTCAATTACTTAAAGATTAATTGCCACCAAATCAATAGACTCCAGCTTTAGCTGGAGGATTGAATTGAATTATAATATTGGCTTTAGCCAAAATGTAAATGTGTGATGTGTGATGTGTGATATGCAATGTTTCAATAGCTATTCATTTGGCTAAAGCCGATTTCTAGGATCACCTTTTATCTCCAGCTAAAGCAGGAGCCAATTGAAAAAGGAAGCTAAAGCAGGAGCAGATTGAAAAAATAGCCAAAGCAGGAGCCAATTGCAGGAGCCAATTGAAAAAAACAGCTAAAACTAAAGCATATCGATAATTTTACCCAACCAAGTAATTGTAGATATTTAATGATCTATTTTATTATCCGCAATATCCTGTGTTTAAATGTCTTGGTAGTTGGTAATTATTAATTATTCATTACTTAACTATCGATTGACTTATATTACCGGATAAAATTAGTCATTACCTTCCTTACTTTTTTCGGTTCTTCGATAGTTTCTTTCGTTGCTTCTTTCATCTTCAGGATCCACGCCATATTTTTACCCAGTGTCTGCATGATCTGTACGCCTTCCGCATCATTTTCCACTTCGCCGGGACCTGTTCCGTGAATCACATTCCAGTAACTGGAAGTGGCCAGAATCATTTCCGAATAGGTCAGGTAATGATTTAAACTGTCGAAAGTCACTGAACCTCCCGTGCGCCGTACAGCAACAACTGCTGCTCCCACTTTATGGCGGAATAAATTACCGTTCGACCCGGCTACATAGAATGCCCGGTCTAAAAAGCATTTCATCGTTCCGGGAATGCCGGCATAATATACCGGTGAGCCGATAATGATCCCGTCGGCCTCTTTCATCTTCTGAATCCAGTCGTTCAAATCGTCCGTTTTTATCGAACATTTCTCGTCCCTGTTTTTAAAACAGTTGTTACAGGCCATACAACCATGAATTGCTTTATGTCCGATATGGATAATCTCAAAATCTATCCCTGCTGCCATCAGCTCTGTACCCACCATGTTCAACGCATGATATGTATTTCCATCCTTTTTTGGACTACCGTTTATTGCTATTACTTTCATCTTTTATTTCTTACTGAATTTTCTTTCTTTTCCTTGCCTCTTACCTCTATTCCTCACTCATTCCTCACCTCTTACTCCTTACCTCTTACCTCTTCTTCCTATCTCCATACTACCACTCCCGCCACCGGCAGTGATCTCGTCCCAAAGATAATCTTAGCATTGTTTGGAATGTTGATGTTGACTCTCACCGATGAATAGTTGATTGCTACCCAGAATCCATCACGCCAGTTTACCATCACTCCTTCGGGTTGTTCTTCGATGTTGATTCCGGCCGAGTCGTATACTTTTTTCAGTACTTCTTTTTCCAGTTTACCGTCTTTGGTCTCAGTACCGATATACGTTACAGTTCCTTTTCCGGCTTTCCTGTGAGTTACCGATGCTTTGCCCGCATAAAACTGGTCGGCATAGGTTGCCCAGGTCTCCACTCCAAAATAAGGTTCGAGGATGTCACCCCATACATTCCATGCATAGTTTGTCTGATTGAAAGCCACATTGGCCTTTGTATCCGCACTCAGTTCATCGTACATTGCTATTTTAGCCCCGATCAGTGAGGTAATGGAATTTGCCCACGGTGCTTCGAAGAAATGACCGTTGCGGTCTTTTAGTCCACTGCGGCAGGTAAGGATCAGATGACCCCCGTTTTCAACATATTTTTTCCATTTGGCAATGATCATGCTGTCCACCATTTGATAGGCAGGTGCTATCACTACCGGGTAGGCAGACAGGTCGCGGTCTTCTCCCACAATATCCACAGGGACTGTCAGCGATTTTAAGGTCGAATAGTATCCGGTGATATGTTTGATTTCGCTCCATTGGCTGGTCTGTTTCTGTATTTCAGTTTCCCAGATATTATCCGGATTATACAGCAGGGCTGTTTTACGTGCTGCATAGTCCGTAGGCATTTTTACATCCGGCCTGTACATTTTGCGGAGTTCACGGATTTCCTTCATAAACTCACTGTACTGCATTCCTCCCGAAAGTTCGGTCACACCATCGGTGCCCACCATGCCGTAGTGAAACTGTTCGCCACCCGATAGCGGTTGACGGAAGCGATACGAACAGATGAAATCCAGTCCTCCGGCAAATGAATTCCAAAGCCATGCCTTGATAACTCCCGGATATGGTTGCGGATTGTATGCCCCCCAGTTTACCTGACCCGGTTGAAGTTCCATCACGCCGGTCACTCCTTTCAGAGGACGGAAGAAATCGTTGGCATACGATATCCTCCACGGATCACCCAACCGGAAGCCCTGATCGCCGACCCCCTTTGTATAACCCGCCACCGGATACATGGTGTACGAGATAAAGTCAAGATCTTTATTCCTCCATGGATCCACATCGGTGTGAATATGCATGAAGTTGGAAGTTACAAACTGTTCTTTCGAAATACTTCCCCGCAGGGTGTTGTATTGCATCGAAATAAACGATGCACATTCATCGGCACTAAACCGTTTAAAATCAACCATGGATATCGGACTGGCGATGCCCGAAAACTGACGCGCTTCATTCGGTATTTCTATCTGGCTGAAATCCGTATACACTCCCGACCAGAAAGCCGTTCCCCATGCCGTATTCAGATTGGCAACGGTCGTATATTTCTTTTGTAGCCAGGCCTTGAAATTGGTCTGTGCTGCCGTACTGAAATCGTAGGTGCCGTAATGCGAAGGTTCATTGTCAATTTGCCATCCCCAGATCCGTTTGTCGTTGGCATAATGTTTTGCCTGTGCCTCTACCAGCCGGGTGGTGAGCTCACGGTACTTCGGGCTCGACCACGAACAATGCTGGCGGGTACCATGCTGCCCCGTCTGTCCGGTCGACGTTTCCACCAGTACTTCCGGATATTTACGCACCAACCAGATGGGTGGCGTGGCCGATGACGTACACATGATCACTTTCAGGTTATGCTTTGCTGCCAGCTCCACGGCTTTATCCAGCCATTTAAAGTCGTATACCCCTTCCGTTGGTTCCATTTGTGCCCAGGCAAACTCGGCCATGTGGGTAAATTCAAAACCCATATCCTCCATCTTCTTAAAATCACGATCCCACTGGTCCGGATTCCATGCTTCCGGATAATAATAGACTCCGGTTTCAACCATTTTCTCAGGCTTGAAAAAACCCTGTGCATTTGATAAGGTGGCAAATGCCAGCATTGCCCCGATAAAAAGATATTTCTTCATAAATTTATATTCTGAATGAATGAATAATGAGAATGTTAAGTAAATTTTAAACCGTTTCTATGAATTATCCGGGTCCTCACGGAATCCTCCGGAACCGGTTTTGCTTTCAACCACAAAGGTAACTGAAATTTTAAGTCTGATGACTCCGTCTTAACAGATTTTCTGCTAAATGTTTTTATCTTTTTGTAAACGAAAATAGGTAGTTGGTAGTTTCTAGTCGGTAGTTGGTAGTAAGTAGGTCAGAAGTAAGAGGTGAGGAATGAGTTGGGAGTTTATAGTTTATAGTTTATAGTCGGTAGTATGTAAATAGTGGTAAAGAGTAAGAGGTGTGGAATAAGTCGGGAGTTTATAGTTAGTAGTCGGTAGTAAATAGAGGTAAGAAGTAAGAGGTGAGGAATCCTTCCATTTTCCCCGGGTTCTGTTTTCTTATCCTTTTATATTCACTGGAAAATTTTTGGGGGTGGGTTGGGTTTTGGTTAGGCCTTGAGTGGGTTGGGGCCCAACCAAGGCCCAACCAACCCCCAACCAAAGCCCAATCAGTACCTAACCTATAAAGACCATTTTACAAAGCAAAACAGGAGCAAAACAGGAGCAAAACAGAACAAAACAGAACAAAAAATACCCCGGATCAACATAATTGATTTAAATGAGAAGTGATACTTTTCACCATTGATCGTGACAGTTTAAAGAGGCAAGAAAAATCGTCTTCTTGAATGGGTTTATTAAAAAATCGACAACAGATTACTGGAGACAAATCCTAATCGCCACAAAAATAATGGAGGAATTTTTATGAATAGAATAGATGGAAAAAAAACAGACCCGGATTACTTAAAAAACTACCCATCAGTAAATTAAGTACTTGATCTGGAATATGGAAAACTAGGAACTGCCACCAGGGAAAAGTTCACTGTACAGGCTCATACTTTTTATACAGGTCAACTTATTGAAAATGCGCGAAAAGATGCACACCTATCGCAAGATGAACCGGCCACTCGCATCGGGTTAAATAATTCTAATATTTCACGCATAGAAAATGGCAAAACAGAACCTAAAGTATCCACCATTTATCAGATTGCTGCAGAATTGGGTTTATCGGTTGATTTAAATCCTTTAAAAAATCAAAATCAATCTTAGTATTCTGTGCAGTGGAGAATCAAGCCGGTTGTGAAATGAAATGTTACTTAGATAATTATCAATTAATAAGTTCTGGAAAAGTTAAATGACACTAACAGGTCATTGCCAAATCTATTTTATAATCGTATATTTGTCCAAAATACGTGAATAAAGTCTTGATTTAAAGAATTATAGAATCTAAATTATTGGAAATTTCTGAGAAACACCAATAGTCGGGATGTAAACAACTACAGAATGAATGAAAACTCACAAAACTGTTTTTCTTGAAAACGTTAAGTTTGAATATAAAATCACACTTATCTATTTTATTTTTGGCATTTTATGGATACTATTTTCGGATAAACTGCTTGAATTTCTTGTGAAAGAAGATGATTTACTAACCGAATTTCAAACATTTAAAGGCGCAATATTCATTCTCGTTACTTCCGTATTATTGTATATACTTGTCAGAAAACATATGCAAAGTTTGAAATTGTCTGAATTAAACTTTTACCTTTCTATTTCTGAATCACCAGTAGGAATTCGTATTGTTTCTGTGGAAGGTAAGACTATTTATGCGAACACGGCATTTCTTACTATCTATGATTTCAATGATTTGGAAGAGTTTACAAATACACCCGCTATAAGCCGCTATACTGCTGAAAGTTATTTCCAGCATCAGGACAGAAAGAAAAAAAGGAAGGAGGGAAATGACGTATTTGACTACGAAATAAGTATCGTTTGTAAAAATGAGAAAATACGTCATGTAAAAGTCTCACGAAAAGAAGTGCTCTGGAATGGAATTCGACATTTTCAGGTGATAAATATCGATGTCACCGATCAACGGAATGCCGAAGAACAAATCCGAAAACTTTCCAAAGCGGTAGAGCAAAGCCCGGATGCCATATGTATCACGAATCCCGATGGAATCATTGAATACGTAAATCCCAGGACCATTCAGTTGACAGGGTTTTCAGCAGAAGAGCTGATAAATGAAAATGTAAGAATATTCAGTTCGGGAGAAAAGTCAAAAGAGGAATACGCTCAACTGTGGCAAACCATATTGTCGGGGAATATATGGATAGGCGAATTGCATAACAAGAAAAAAAACGGAGAACTTTACTGGGAATCTACCACCATTTCTCCGATTTTTGATACAACAGGACAAATAACACATTTCCTGGCGATAAAAGAAGATATCACTGAGCGAAAACGGTTAGATATTGCCTTGAATCATTCGGAGGAACAATTGCGTAAATTTGCTTCCCACTTGCTGAATGTGCGTGAAGATGAAAAAACGGCTTTAGCACGTGAAATACATGATGATCTGGGTCAGATATTAGTAGCACTTAAAATTGATACGGGATTGCTGAAAAACAAGGTTGTTAAATCGAATCCTTCTATTGATTCGGAAGAAATAACAGTCAAATTTGATAATATTGTAACCCTGATAGACGATACCATAAAAACAGCACGAAGAATCATGAATGGTCTGAGACCTGAAGTTCTTGAAATAAATGGGTTTGTGAGTGCAGCAACATCTTATCTTCGAGAATTTGAGGACAGGTATCATATAAATTGTGAATTTATCTCTGAAATTTCAGATATTGAAATGAATTTCCAACAATCCCTTGCTTTTTTCAGAATTCTTCAGGAAGCACTCAATAATGTAGCAAAACATTCCAAAGCCACATTGGTTAAGATTAATCATAGTAACCGGTCCGGTAAATTAATCCTCGAAATCAGTGATAATGGGATAGGTTTTGACAAGAATATAAGTGGACGACAGGACTCTTATGGAATGATAGGCATGAAGGAAAGAGTCATTTTGCTGGACGGGGAGTTGGAAATAATCAGTGAAGTGGGTCATGGAACTTGTGTCAGAGTGAAGATTCCAGATATCCGTACATAGTAAATTTGAAAATGAAATGATTTGAAAATTTGAAAAGGACTCAATGATTTAGTTTATTAATCCGTTTAGAATAAATTAGTTTATAATTTTGTTGTTCTCTGTTTAGTATTAAATAAATAACATATATTTCGCGTCTTGAAAACGGGAAGTGTGATAGTCAACTCTCCACATTATAGAGTGTTTCTGAAGATAGCCCTGGCAAAAAAAGACTTATTGATTGATTAATATATTAAAACCATAGACCGTCCGGATAGAAGTCTCGGGACCGTTTTTTTTTATGGCTAAACTTATCCGATAGGACTGTATAATTAAAAAAAACTATAATTGTAGAATTTGTAAACAGTTTTTGATTTAAAAGCGTTTAAAATTTATCTGTAAGATATGGTTTTAAAATATTACTTTAATCTATTGTATAACGAAAAAAATCACATTAAATTTGTATAAAATACATCATTTATGCCAAAAGTGTTAGCTTACATTACTGCTAAAATTACCTGGATTTTCTTGTTTTGGGGAACTGACCTGAATGAAAACAGAGCGCACGTTCATGTAGGCAAAAGAGGTACTGACGAATTATGTAAAATCTGGCTTGAACCAACTTTAATTATCGAAAAAGGAGGCAGCCTCAATGCTAAACAACAAGTTCAGGTTTTAGAAATCGCACTTACTTACCGTGAGGAGTTGTTAAGGCAATGGAAATAATTTAAGAATGGTCAAAGATAAGATTGATAACTATCAAAAAATAGTATATGAAAAAAATAGAAGGGTATTGGGATTCTACCCCCAAAATAAAGAGTATATCCTTTCCGGTTCGTGGAAAGATGCGAGTAGATCTGAATGATGGAAGAATTATTGTTGTCCCACTGTCAGCATTCCCAAGTATACAGAAACTGCCAACACAGGAACGTGAGAAATGGTTCCTTATTGGAGGCGGGATATCCTTTGATAAAAGCAACGAAGGATTTCATATCGAACAGATACTTGGTAATTATTTCAATTACAGGCACGAAAAAGATACTGTAAATGCTTATAAAATAGAATTATAGAGATAAACTGACATAGTTTTAATGCTTTTCAAAAGCATACTGTAGAATTTGGTACAGTGAATTTTACAAAGTAACGTTGAAAATGGAAAAGACAGTTAACGGGAAATTGTAGGTGTGCGATAAGTACAAACACTAAAAATGTATGAAACAGGTAAAACATTTTAGTTTTTTAAGATGTTATAATTGAAGCAAGTTTGTATATTTGCAAGAGAATAAAACAAGATATCATTAAAAACTAAACCGTTATGATGCGAGAAAGTCTTATAAACAAAACTATAAAAACATTATCAAAACTTCCAAATGATAAGGTTAGGGAAGTATCTGACTTTACGGAATATGTTTTTAAAAAGTATGAAAAAGAAACTTTGCAACATGGAATTGAAAAGTTAGTAAGTGATTCAAATGCTTTTCAATTTTTGAATGACGAAGAAGATTTATATACAGTAAATGATATAATAGAAAAATACTGATGGAAAAAGGGGATATCATTCTTATCCCGTTTCCATTTACAGATTTAAAAGGAAACAAAAACAGACCTGCATTAGTACTGATATATAGTGATTTAGATATAACAATATCATTTATTTCTACTCAATTAAAATGGAAAGAAGAAACAGATATTCTGTTGAAGCCTACTAAAAATAATGGTATTAAAAAAGAATCTCTACTTCGACTTGCAAAAATTGCAACCGTAGATAAAAACCTGGCTTTGGGTAAAATAGGAAGACTGGAATCGAATGACTTAAAACAAGTGAATAAAAACTTAATCAAACTTCTCAAACTTGATTGACTCTGATAAAGGATACAACGGAACAGTGAAAAATACGAATGTGATTGATCTCCAACTTGAAGGCAAAACAACCGGATGGACTTTTTACATAGTATGAATGATTCAGTGGATAATCGCATAAATTCAACTCATTGACAGCATTAAAATAATAAGGGACATGCGAATGCCCTTATGAAGACCGTCCGGGTAGAAGTATCGGGACGGTTTTTTATTGATTAAAATCCCCAAAATACAGCATTTTTAGGTCTATTTAAAAAAATGAATAAAATGTTAGAAAGTTAAATAATAGTCCGTACATTTGATGCGGAGTTGACTGATTCAGTTTTTTAAAATACTAAAGATATAGGAGTTGTAATTGAAAAATACAAGTGAAAGGAAATACCTGTTTTTGATATGAATCGGTTTTAATAACCAACCGGGCACAATAAAATAAAGTTTGGTATTGAAACTCATAAAGAATAATCAGTTATAATCCGTTCAGGTGTTCAGTTCAAGTCTCCGTTTTGCTAAGTTCTATTCAATGGGTGCATATAATAAAACTTGAAGGAAAAAGGGGATAGGATAATGTTAATTTTCAAAAGTCTTGCAGTGACTTTTACTTCCCTCGTTTCTTTATGATGGGTTTATGGTCAATCGTTTATAACGATAAAAAAATAATAAATTAAAGTAACCGTTGGAAATGAAAAACCAAATACTCCCTTGTTAGGAAACGAGGGAGAGCTAGGTAAATCAAACTCCTTGTAACGAATATAACGGAATAATCACAACAGAGTAAGCTTTCATATTGTTATCATCATATATTTATACAAATTCAGGTTCCAAAATAAAAATTGAAGTTGTATATTTGTATTATCAATAAAAACTCACGAGTATGGCACGCATAACAGGAATAACAATTGAAAAGGACAAACAGGGAAATGCACGGTATGCACGTATTGATTTGAAAAAATACGGTCATCTTTTAAATCCGATTTTTAAAGAATTAGGCATAGAGGACGAATTATCACCTTATGATCCGGAATTTGTAGCCAAAATAAGAAAAAGCGAAAAAGAATTTGCAGAAGGAAAAGGAACAAAGATTGATCTTGAAAACTTATGGAAATAGAATTTTCACCAACAGCCCTAAAAGATTTATCACTCATTAAACGTAGTTATTCGAATGCATCCAAAAACAGACTTACACGTATTTTACAAAGCATAGAAGAAACTCCTTTTTCAGGTTTTGCAAGTCCTGAAGCACTTAAACATGAATTGTCGGGTAAATGGTCCAGAGAGCTATCTAAGAAAGATAGAGTTATCTATTCAGTAGAAGATAATATTATTAAAATTCACTCATTACCTGGCCATTACAAAAAATAAACAAATCCACTAATTTTAATATACCCATCGAAAGTTGGTTAATGTGATCAGGTATTGCAGTTTAATCTTATTGTATAAAAGATTAATCAAATTATGCACGGATGAAAAAAACAGCAGGGTATAGGGATTCTACCCCCAAAATAAAGAGTATATCCTTTCCGGTTCGGGGAAAGATGCAAGTAGATCTGAATGATGGAAGAATTATTGTTGTCCCTCTGTCAGCATTCCCAAGTATACATAAACTATAACACAGGAACGTGAAAGATATTCTTAATTGGTGGAGGGATATCGGTTGATAAAAGCAACGAAGGATTTCATATCGAACAGATACTTGGTAAATCTGTCAATTACAGGCACGAAAAAGATACTGTAGACTCATTTCAAGTCAAATCATAGGGAAAACCGGATGATACTCTTAGTTCAAAATGTATAATTAATAATTTATTTCTCTTTTAAAAACCGTCCGGATAAAAGTATCGGGACGGTTTTTTTATTTGATTTGAATGCTGTATTACGATTAAACTGAAATAATTTAATTTCTAAACTTATTAATACTTATTTTGTTATTAATATATCTTTTTTTTTGATCGGTAATTTAGGGGCTTATATGTTTATTTATCAGAAGATATGAAGTTGCAAAAGCTATCATATCTCCGTAAAGACAAAACTCAAAGTTCAGATTATCCAACTCTCTCATTTTTCTTTTCTATTTCTTTTCTCATTTTTCGATACCAAGGTTTAAATTTAGATGAAGCAATATTATTGTTTTACTTATAAATTTCAGGAATTATGGGAGTTGACAAGCAATTATTTTATTTAGATTGTCCCGAAAGTAAGCTCGATACTAGTTGGTTGGATTTCATAGGGACTAAAATATTATCCTTGCAACAACAAGGATTTATCTCTATTTGGCTTCCCCTGTCTTGCAAAAACTTTCCTCTGAAATCCAAGAGAAACATACTTTATAATTATTACTATTTTGGAAAATACTACCAGATAAGTAGTATAGTTATGTATTTATTCATATCCATAAAGGGTATTCTTGTTTTATTTGATTAGGTTGTTAAAGGATGTTTATAACTTTGCTTATCCTGTTGAGTGTAGGTAATCGTTTGAATTCAGGGTAGCATCTCGCTTTATCGTTGCTAAAGAATTGCTTTGCCTTGAATTGTGAAAATAGTAAAATGTGAGCTATGGAATATGGAATGCAGGAGCTTTCATTCCTACCGCGACAGAGTGTAGACAATCATCCGAACAAAAAGAAGCGGTGTTACCAAAGATGGAAAGAGAAAAATATATTCCGATAATCCTTATTCAAAATTATTTATAAAATTTACATAAACGGGAAAGTCGAAAACCGATTAGAGTAGACAACAACTAAACAACAAATAATTATGAGCAATATAGCAAGTCTTTACTCAGACGAAGTGAAAAAAAACTTCAAGGTACTATACGCTAATTGGGAACCTGGTGGTCCAATTGAATTAGGTGATTATGGTTTGATGGACGGAAATATTTTTATTCCACAAGGAAAATTGAAAAATGATTTTCCCGAGTTTGCTGGAAATGTTATTCAAATTACACCTGATCCGACAAAAGACCAAAAAGAATTTAAATCAGAAAGTGGCGTTGAAGTGAATTTACTATCCAAAGGTAGTGTTAGTGAAAGTGGTACTACATTAATAAAAGCATCCTTAGAAGTCAAGTTTTCGAACAAGGACTCAATCTTTTTCAATGCTGCTGATTGCACTACTACTAGGATCACGAATAAAGCTAAGATAGGAGAGATACTAAAACAATTGTTGAAGGATAGAAAGTGGCAAAAAGAGTATTGTGTAGTAACGGATTTAGTTGAAGCAGGGCGGACAATAATAGCAATTTCACAAAGTAATAATTCGGGAATCTCTTTTGAAGCTGATAGTCCTACAGTTGAAAAAATAAATCTTGCGGACGCAGGTATAAAAATTAATATTACTTCAGAAAGAAGCATTGGTTATAAAGTAGATGCAGCAGAAGGATTATTTATTTTATTTGGACTTTGCAAAATAAAGAATCCTTTTTTATGGTGGGGTGGAGATTTTAATCCAAGAACATTGTTGATGACTGATTCAATGAAATTTAAAATTGAAAATGCACATGGAATCACGACAGAGCAAAGCTTAGATGAACTCATATTTGGACAAATGGGAATAGACTAATGATGATTTGATAAGAAAGAAACCCCTGTTGAGAATATGTTCTCGGTTGAGTTAGGCGAAGCATCTCGTTTTGTCGCTGTTAAAAGCAAGCCTTTTCTTTGCATAGTAAAAATAGTAAAATGTGAGCAATGGAATATGGAAAGCAGGTGGAATATGCTTGCTTTTGATGGTAAGCTTTCCTTCTAATGCGACGAATCTTTGACACTTCATCATACAACAGGTCGTAAGCTACGGCGAACGGGAAAATTCTGAACTTCTCCGCGAGATTATGGTGTGTCTGTACATGATTCAAATGAGATATACAGATTTATTTTCCACATCATAATACTTTATCATTTAGGTGGAATTAATGGGATAATGAAGTGGATTTGAAAAATAAACTGGTGATAAACAATTTGCTTATGTGATTACTTAAATAGTACTACTTTAGATTATGCCGGAAGTAAAGGCTTGTTTGATAATGTGATTATAATCCAGGTCATATGTTGCAATTGTGTGACAGTGGTGAATTTTTTAAATAAATGCCTATAATTAGTAATAAATATAACAATGAGAAAAATTGGATCTTTGCTTTTATCATTAGTGTCTTTAGGTATTTCAATAATGATGATATTAATTCTCATTATTAAAACTAATAAAATAAGTGTTGTAACTCTTGATACTTATTTAGCAGCATCTTTATCGTTGGTTGGATTGTTTGTTGTGTTTGTTTTAGCATATCAAATTTTCAATACGGTTGATTTAAAAGAACAATTTGAAAAACTTAAAATTGATATTGATAGAGAAATTAAGAAACTGGAAGTACAATCAGATAAATTAACATGTTTAACCAAAGCTTCAAGAGCCAGTTCCGATGGTGGAATATATATAAATTCAAAAGATGATTTTAAAGGTGTTAATAGTTTTATAGAAGCTGTTATGTGGTACTTAAAATTATATGAGACAGAAAAATGCAAAGAATATTTTAGTGAAATAATTATAAATGTCCAAAACTCATTTGAATGTATTGCTGATATAGCAAATAATATATATGATAATAATGGAGTATTTCTTAGAAATGGAGAAAATCTTAATTTTGAAAGAATTGAGAGAAGGATATCAAAGGAAAAAGAATTAAACTCAAAAATTATTGAAAGTGTAAATTATAATATGATAAAATACTTATATGATGAAGTTCAACAATTAATTAATAAAGTTTTTATTTGTGTACAAGCAAGGGAAAAACCAAATGAAGATTTGTTGGATTCTGTAAAGAAGATACGAAATAATTTGCGATCAATAAGGAAAAATGAAAATTGTTGATTTAATGGATAATTCTGCTACTATTCATGGTTTTCCAAAAATTATAAACCATTTTTTATTTAATATTTTATTTTTTTTTGTATAACTAGATGCAAGGATAAATGAATAGACATGTTAAAAAACGTTTACAAGCACCCGATTATGTAAGTCTAAATCAATTAGTTTTGCTTCAATTATTGCCAATTCAAATGAATGACCGTAAAAATAGTATTATCCGAACAGTTTTTTATTCATTGAATCCCACATAGATCCAGTAATTTTTGATTAATTAAAAATAGTTATGGGATTTATTGAAAATGGTAGAAATTTTTCTTATTTTTGGTGTGGATAATTGAATGATTGACTTGAAATTACAAAATTAAGTTATAGATGATTATAAAAAAAAATAAACTGTACTTATTTTAAGTCTCTGCTTATAACTAACCATTAACTGCAAACTTGGAACAAGAGGTGAAATCGTTTTCATCGCAGTAACGATAAAACCTGTGGAAAAATGAAAGATTCTATAAGAAAGATACTAGGTGTGCCCGTAAAAACTCCCATTGAATACTGGGAGAAGTATTGGAGTTATTTCATTGAAAAATTAGGTGATAAGTATAATTATGAATTTTCACTTGATAGTCCCCGATTTCTCATTGATAACATAATATCTGAGATTGAATACAATAACCTCGACAAGAGTAAAGACAATACTCAACTTTTTAGGACTCAATTAAGGGAATGGGATAAAAAGGAAGTGGTTTTTAATAAGCTATTCTATAGCGAGGTCGCATCACTTCAGCAGAAATGGGACGAATTCTTTCAACAAACAGGAAAACAAAAGCAAATAAATAGAAAAATTTATTGTCGAGACATTTTATCAATATGCAAGCAAATTAACAATAAAATTAATAAAGGAACTTACTTTAATAGCTTACTAGAGCAATTAATTATTACTATCAATGATGTCCAAACGTTGGACTATGATACAAAAAAAGAAATTAATAAATACACCGAATTAATTATATCAGAGTTTATAGCAAATGGCTTTGACATTAATGATATTAAATCTATTCAGCATGATATACCAGATATTATTAGAATTGAGAGTGGAACTGTTTTAAGTGCTCTCAATACTTATAAAGGATTAAACAAAAATGATTACGATACTGAAGAATCCTACTACAAAGCTATAGAGGATTATATCGAAAATAGGTCTGTAGAAGAAAGAATATCAGTTTTAGGAGTTTACTATTACATTGAACCTAAAGATTGCTTTGTCTTATTCCGATTGAAAGGTATAAAAGAAGACATTGATTGCATGATAGATAACATTAACATATATTCTCCTCGATTAAAACAATATATTTCTGAAAATCAAACATTATCGAATATTGAGCAAACTACTTCGGATCGAAAATATATAAATGCTGCGATACCGGTCAAACATAAAATGTTGCACTCCTCTGTTGCTTATGCATTGCAGAGATTAGAATACGTTCTCGATTTATTATCATTATCATACAATACATCAACTCCTATTGAATATAGCGACAGAGATGTTTCAGTTGTTGAAAATGGTAGAGTTGTATGTGGAATTAATTTAACAATCGAAGACGAAGCCACTTTATCAAAACATCAGGAATTTGGCAGATATATAGAATCATTAGACGTTTCCAATATTGAAAATGATATTCTCAAAGTTGGAGACCGTTTCACTGCTATTAATAAAAAACAAACCTGTGACACATCAAAACTTACTACAGCTTCACATTGGTATCGAAAAGGAAAGTATTCCCAGAAATCAGAAGATAAATTGTTATTTCATTGGGTAGCCATTGAAAGCCTTTTAAAAACTGATGATGATGTGAGATGTAATATTACAGGAGATAGGAACTCCAATCTATTAGATACTGTGAAGAAAATTGTGGCCTCTATATTAGTTACAAGATTTTATTTCAATTATTGTTTTGACACATATATCGACATTAACTATAAAACTCAACTTTATGATAATTATTTAGATATACAAGACGATGTTATTGAAAAGGCTTCATTAAATATGAAAGCAGGAGATAAAGTCCATATTAATAAGTTTTTTAGTCACATAAAAGATATTGAAGAAAATATTAATGACGAAATTTTAAAAACGAAATTACACGAGCTTGATTCTTTTTACATGAACGTAGACGGTATTAAAAATAAGGAGAAGGAAATATTTAACGATATCGTATTAATATACAGATTAAGAAACCTGATAGCGCACAATGCTGTATATCCTCAATATTTAATCGATATCTATGCGAACAAGGCACAGAATATCAGTGGAAGCATTATCAGATTTTTAATAGAAAAATATAGAACATCAAATCAAGAATTAGATGATATTCTTATTGATATATCAACAAAATACGACGAATTTATATTGAATATTGACTATGAAATTTCAAAGCTAAAAGCTCAGATGTAGTAGAAAAATAATCAGATAATAAATATGTCTCAAAATCCTTCATCAAAAGAGACTATACAAAAATTGCATTAAAACATGGTAAGTAACTTTCCATTTTTTATTCCAAAATTTTCAATTCTACTAGTTGATTAGCATGCTTAGAACAATTAAATGAAAACGAGTCTTAACATCGAGAAACTCTTAGTTTATAGGAAATACTCATTTTGTCCAAGTTTGATTATTTGAAGTTAATAATTAATTTAGTTTGACGAAGCGAAACTTGTTCTGAAAACCGGAAACGTTTAAGACTAGATCTTCACATGTCACTTCAAAGTTTAATTATCTGAAATTAGTAGATAGTCTATGCCGGCCCCCGTTGTAACTCCTACCATACGAACAAAAAAACATTTTATACAATTGAAAATGAAACTGTTCACAAATATGCAGTAATGGTTTATTTCTCCCAAATTTATTGTGTATATTTATCAGGATTACCGATTGATTGTTTTATATCAATCATATAAAATATATTTTTCAACTGTTCCTCTGACTTTTCATTGTTACAAATGAGGAATAGGAACGGAAAAAACAAAACTTGCATGGACACAATATTACAGATATTAAAAATATAATCCACAACAAAAAAATGACGTTAGAAGAAATAATAAATTACAGACGTTCTGTACGACATTACAAAAATATTCCCATTGATCCGGAGAAGGTGAAACATTGTATCGAACTTGCAACGTTGGCACCCAACAGTTCCAACATGCAGCTTTGGGAGTTTTATCACATCACGGATCCTGAAGTCCTAAAA
>Ga0302292_1000927_pt1 | contig 19724 bp, 4 predicted proteins | sample III_Fen_N2_1_FD_194553 | JGI IMG/M metagenome (GOLD analysis project Ga0302292, IMG submission 194553) | Peat permafrost microbial communities from Stordalen Mire near Abisko, Sweden - III_Fen_N2_1 | ecosystem: Environmental > Terrestrial > Soil > Wetlands > Permafrost | place: Sweden: Abisko...
AAAGAAAAGATTGAAGAAATTAAACAAGAAACTGCTAAAGTAAAAGGTAAATCATTTAATGAGATTATTACTACTTATCAACATATAGCATGGGAACTTGAAAATGGTGAAATTACGGATGAAATATTAGAAGATCTTCAAGCTAATGAACAAGATGCAGAAACTAAATTATTAGGTATGTATTATGTTATTCAAATGAATACTGCTAAAATAGATAATTTCTATAAACTTGAAATAGAAAGTGCTTCTGCTAAAATCAAACGTCTTAATAAAGCTAATGGTATTCTTAAAGAGAACTGTATGATTATTGCTGAAACATATGGTAAGAATAATAAATATATAAGTCTTAATCTCAATTGCAGTAAAGTAACTAAAGAAGTACTTAGTATTGATGAAGTTCAATTTGAAACTCGTATACTTGAAATAAGAGATATTATTAATGGTATGCGTGAAGATGATACTACTGTTGATGAATTTAATTGTTTTAGTACTGATTTCACTTTAAAGAATTTAGATATTGCTGATACTATTAAAGTTCGTAAATTACTACTTGAAGCATTTCCTAATAAAGAAGTTATATTTAATCCTACTTTGGATAAAAAAGCTGCACTTAATTTGCTTAAAGATAATAGTAATAATGAAATATTTCCTATTGTCGAACCTACTTTAGGTATTAAAGGTATTAGTAAAGGTTATACTTATTTTCCTAGATTCTCATAATATGATAGCATTAAATGAACAACTAGACTTATTAGTCTATATATGCTCTGATGGTACTATTATGGCATATAATAAAGATGGTACTATAAATACTTTATATACAGATACTATTTGTTATCGTACACTTAAAAGAATTTATAAAGCATCTAAACTTGATAATAGTGATAGAAAATCTACTCACAAAGAACTTCAAGTAAAACATATAAAATATTATTTTAGAAATACTCTTACAGGTGAAAATATGGAAATTCCTGAAAGTCATGTTCCTAATATAATTAGTTGTATTCGATAAATTACAGGAACTATTAATTTAGTTCCTTTTAAAATTAAAATTATGAATGAAAAAAATGATGTTATCATTGCTAAAATTGTAGAACCTAAATCTATAATACTTACTATTGTAGATACATTTAATAATAGAATTAATAGAATAGAAGATATAATACAAACTCTTAATGATATTACTAATGGTAATAATGAATTATTATTTAGATTAAATAATGCATCAGGAAAAGATATTAGTAATAATACTATATTAGAACCTATGACTAAAGGAGATAAACCTTCATCATATATTAATATATTAGGTTCTACATCAGATAGACTTAGTATAATAATAGATAAATTACAAGAACTTGTATCTAGTCAAGAAGTAATTAGTACAAATATTAAATCATTATAATATGAAACATCGTAGTGTAAGTAAAGTACATAGTACTAAATTAGCAAAGAAAACTAGATTTGTTGCTATACAATTAAGTAATGCTAATAAACAACATAATCATCCTCATAAACAAGTATGGGTTAGTAATGTATTCATTAAAAGTTATACTGATCCTGAAACTAATGTAAGTATTCCTGCAAGAATTATGAAAGGTAATGGAACATACAGTAGAGCTAAACATGATATTCCTATGAAAGGACTTGATGGTTATCCTACTGTAAGACGTTATGTAGCATCTTAAATTCTTAACCGAATCTCTGGTCACTTTCTCCCTACCAGGGTCAAGAAATAGCACAAAATAGTATAAATCATTACACTGATTAGAACACTCACAGACTGACAGAAACCGACCAAATTTCGACTATCTTTACATAATGATACTATAGATGTATATACTATAAGAATGCGATTATACAGTACGAGTGTGAAGCATGTAATGGAACACTATAAGCCTAGTTATTTGACTAGAATACAATTAGTTGAATAACAAATTATAGTTTAAATTTGGCATGGTTCTGTCGTTTTGTGAGCTATTCACATGAGTATGGTAACCCCTAGTAGGGAAAGAGTGAGTAGAGATTCCGTTGGATATTAGTAAACAAATTAGTAACAAAAAGAGTTGGCAAAGTAGAAATAAAACTACCCTGTCAACTCTTTTTTTAACGACCTACTATTTTAGATTATTTTATACTACTCATAATATTAAATATAGGACTAGCCATTTTATAATATGCAATATTTTGTTGCATATATTGTTCTTTATGCCATTGTCTATATCCAGGAATAGCTTTTTCAAGATCTATTTCAATTCTACTTTTATGAGCATAAACTCCAGATTTATATTTACGATCAGCTTCACTTCTAAAACTATACATTCCCATATCCCAAACAAGTTTAGATAAATCACCAATTGTTTTCTCTAATGGAAAAGGATTCTTTTTAGCACGACCATAAAATGTAACCCAACCATAAAAAGGTATTAAATCTAGATGTTCTGATTGAAGTCCGGCAATATCATTTATAAAACCATTACGAACCATACTAAATTTCTTTTTATCTTCATCTGAATCACCAGGTCCACCTATAAAAAATAAAGCTACAGATATAACAAGTGTATTAAGAGTAAATTGAGCAAAACTACGCATATTATTACGTTGATGTTCATCCATCATATTATACTCTAGTTTCATATTTTCTAAAGCATTACCCATATATTTAAACATATTAGCAAAAGCTATAACAGCAGGATATTTTACATGAGCATCTTGAGCTTCTAACATTCCCTTAATATAAGGAGTTTTTAGAAAATTAAAGAATGTTTGAAATATACCTTCTTTATTATAACCTAAATCCTCATTAAATTGAGCAACTCTATCATGTTTACGTATATCCAGACTAAAATTCTGTCCCATATAACGTATCCAAACAGGATATATATATTTTCTAAATTGAAATGCAACTTCAAATTTAATATCATTTTGAAGTCTACTTCTATCTAAAGTATTATATACACCATGTAGAGATTGATTAAAAGCTCTAACTCTACTACTAAATACAGCCACTTGTTGTTGAGATAATTTATCACTTAATTTAGCTTTACCAAAGTTATGATTAGCTATAGGCAACCCTTTATCATCTAGTAATTGATTACCTTTATCATCAAGTTTATATTTATCAGTATCTAAAGTAATTAAAGATTTTACATTAGGAAAACCACCAATTTTAAGTTTGCCTGTAACATTTTTTTTACCTTCAAATTCAACAAGTGCTTTATCACGTTCTTCAGTTAGTGCCTTACGTATACTTTTACTTTGAGCATCTGTAATACCAGATTTCATTCTAATCCAATAACTAAATATATCTCTTTTATTATAAAGATTATTTTCATTTTTTGATTGAATATCAATATACTCTTTTAATTTAGCATTTTGTTCATCAGTCAATAATGGAGTAATAACTTTAAGTTTTCTATTATTAATATATTCAGCTCTTGACATTATAACACCTTCTTTCTTACCATTAACTTCAACAGGAACAACTCTATGGGAATCCATAAAAGCAAGCAAGTTAGTCATTTGAATAGCATGTTCACCACCTGTCATACCACTATACATTAGTGTATCTGAGAAGTTAGATGCTTTAGCAAATTTACCACCTGTTTGTTTAACTAATTCACCTTCTGTATGATCTGTAAAAATATCTTCAAAGTATTTCATTACTGCAACAGTTCTATTATTGGTAGTATCATGCCCAACTCCAGCAATAGTAGCAGTTATAGAACTCATGTATTCGTTCATAGCTCTGCCATATTCTTTCATATTAATAAGTTCTCCACCGGCAGCTGCAATAGTATTAGTGCTAATACCTTGATAAACATTCTTAGCCCAAGTATGATAATTAAGACCCATAGTATTTAAAGAAACATATTTAAGAGTCATTTTAATCATTTGATCAGCAACAGTATTAACTCTAGATTGACCAGTAAGTAATGGTTCAAAAGCTTTGAGTCTAGTAAATGCAGCAGTTTCTTTACCTTTTGCAGTTACATAATCTGTAGTACTTTTATTATTAGTATCTCGAGTAATCATATTATAAATTTTATCTCTCATATACTTACCATCAGCTCTAGATACTCTAGCTTCAAATCCATCACTACCAACTGTATTAAGTAATAAACTATATACATTCTCATAATCAATACGAGTTTTCATATGATACATTTCTTCTGCAAAATGTTTCATTACTGAAGGTAAATCATGATTAAGATCTTCATATGACTTTTTCATAAATTCATCCATAACAGCGTCATTATACTTTATAACATCAGCATAAGTTTCAAATGCAGGAAAAGTAATACCTTTATTTTTAGCTTTAAGTCTAGTAAGTTTTTCATTAGCTTTAGCAACCACTCGTTCTTCATATTCATAATGACTTTCATCAATAAGTTTAGGAGGAGTATTCATTAAAGTTTTAATATTTGGCTTCTGTAAACTATCAACTTGAAAATAATGTTTAGTATTACCTAATACATCTTGTCCAACATGTTCTTCTTGAATAGCTTGATAACCTACAAGATTAAGAAACGCTTTCCCTAATGATGTAGTAGAACTAAGAAATATATAAGGTATAACATCTTCAGCAAGAGTTTTATTAGGAAATACATCATTCATAATTTCCTGCATAGTATCTCTCACACCTTTAATAAATAGTTGTTCTTTAGTAGTAAGTTTAAAGTAAGCTTCATTCTTATATATATCAGATGGTATAACATATGATATATTAAGATTTACATTACCTATACCTTGAGTTTGTTTAGTTATTGCAATAGATTCTCCACCATGTTTAGCTTTATATTCCATTGTTTCTAATCCACTACTATATCGACTTTCTCCCGAATATTCTCTACCTACATTAGTTAGTTGAAATTGAATATGAAATTTTTGTTCATAATCTCTTCTAGCAATTGTATCATCTGCAAGATCTTTAGTTATAAAATCATTTAAATAACGATCATATTGAGGTGTATTTTTACCTATATCTTGAAGATACGCTATAAACTGTTTAGGATTTGCATCATAAGCAAGTTTATTTTTAGCATAAGGTGAATTTACATTATTAACTAAATCAGCATAACTAAAAGATTCATTACCATCACTAATAGTAATATTATTAAAGAAATCAGGAGTAATAGAACCACTATTTGTAAGATTTGCACTAATAGTTATATCTTTACCATTTGATTTTAAAATTATAATAGGTTTTGTAACACCTGTTGCAGTTTTAATACTATTACTATAAAATGTTTTTAAATTACTAGCTTTTTGTAGATTTTTATATAAACTAAATATAGTAGTATAAATATTAATTTTACTAGTAGCAGGATTAAGAATATTATTACCTGTTGCAAAATTAGTTAATATTTGAGAATCATAAACTATACTTTTTGTATTAAGAATAGTATGTAAATCTTCCATTCTATTTTTATTATATCTATGATCTCTAAGATCTCTATTAAGTTTAATATTATCATAATCAGTTATAAGATAACCTGTTTTAGGATTAATATATTTCTTTTTAAAATCTCTACCACGAGTAGCATTATAATCAAAAATATTATCTTTTGAATTTTTAGCAACAATACCAATAGTACCAAACAGTTCACTTAATTTACCAAGAGTTTCAGATTGTTTTGCTTTAGCATTAATATTAAATTCTTCAAATAGTTTCATGGAAACATCAATAATGGCTATACCAGTATTTCTGACACTATCTATATTGAGTTGCATAAAACCAAGATCATCATTATATTTAACAGCTTGAGCATAAATATGTACTAAATCTTCTGCTTTAGGATCTACATTAGGATCACTAATTAAAGTATCCCCAAGTATCTTCTGAATTAATTTAGTAAATAATGAATTAGCATATTTAGGATTCCTAGTATGAATATATAAATTAGCACCATGAAATTCTTGAATCTTAGCTTCAATACGTTGAGTAAGTTGTTTAACTTTACCTTCTCTAGTAAGTGATAAATTCTCAACTGCATTAGCACCTATGAAAGATTCCGGTTTACCACTATAAGGCATATTAAACATACTACTTTTATATTTAAGTAGAGTTTCATTATATAAATCTATTTCATTTTTCTTATCTTTAATATAATCTTGTTCTTCTTGAGGTAATAATTTAAATTCAGCAGTATTAATACTAGGTGGATTAATAACATCTAGTTTCATAATCTCATTAGCCACATGAATAATATTCTGATAAAGATTTAAACGTTTAGCAATCTTAATTTTAAAATCAGTATCTCTACCATTAAGATATTTATAAATATTAAAATCAGAATGAAGCATATTAATATGTTCTAATTTACCATCAATCATAGTATCCATGCCTTCAGCATTAAAAAACTCTATAGCTTTATCTACAGCATCAAAGTTTTTAGCAAGTGCTTCAATAATACCTTTAAAAGTATTTTCTTTATCATTAATTTTAGAAATAGTATTTCTAGTACTTTGCAAATTAAAATCAAAAGTATCAGCATGGGAATTTTCAAAACCTCTAACAAATTCTTTAAGTCTAATATTAGTAGCAAAGTTAGAAACTAATCTATCAATATTCTGAAATGTTTCTTTAGTAGAAGTTACTATAAAAGGAGCAATTAAAGTATCATCAATAGCACGAATATCATGTACTGAATCTTTCATTCCAACTTCAATATATTCATTACTTGCGTTATTATTAAATGTAGCTTTAAATATAGATTCTCCAACACCTTTTTTATAAATAGTTTTAATACCAGTAATATTATATGCTTCCATTATATATCTAATAGCAGGTATAATAACTTTATCATATTCTTCTTGAGTATTATTGTTATCTGAAAGTACATCTCCTACAATTGCAAGAGTGGTTGGTTTATTAAATAATAGATCTTTTACAGTTTTATAACTAAAATCATTTAAAGAAGTATTAATAGTTTTATTGCTAGCAAATGAATTAATATAATGCTGATTATTACCTATTACAATCACATGATCTACTTTAGATATAATATCTTTAGCTGTTTCACTATATGACTTATTAGATTTAGTAATATTATTAAAATATTGATAATTATCAAGATTGCCAGTAATACGTGCGTCATTAGAAAGAACTCTTTCAGTAGGATATATATCTTCTATACTTCTTACATCAGTTTGTTCTTTATGTGCCACATCATAATCTTCAATAATAGATTTATATATTTCAATAGGCATTAGTTTCTGAATATGAATATCTAATACATCTTCTGTAAATACATTTCCTAATTGTTTCTTAAAAGGAAAATAATAAACATTAGTACTATCTTCTGGTTCATATTTCATCATTGCATATGTTCCACTATATTTTTCAAGATTAAGTTTAATGCGTAATGAATTATTATTATTATATTTACTATTAGCAATTTTACTTTTAGATTCTACAATAATAGGATGTCTAGTTGTGACACCATTAATTGTATGTTCTAATGACGTATTAAATTGAGGTTGATTAATACCTTTTGATACATACACTAAAGGAGTAATAGCGTTATCATCATACATCTGTGCACGTAGATCTTCAAGTATAGATGTAAGATCATAACTATTATATGCAGTAGGAACTTCTTTTACATGTTGATTATAAGTATAAAGTTGATTCTCCGGCAAAGATAATTCTTTAATTAATGATTCAGATAAATTATATATTCTAGAATTATCTTCATGTAGCAATGAAGGTTCAATCCATTTACTTATATTAGCACCATATTGTAAACCTGATGTATGAAATGAATACCTAATTAAATCTCTAGCAGTTTCTCTAATAAATGGATTCTCACTATAGTACATTTTAGTAAATGTTTGTTTAAGTTGATTTGCATCTTCTTCTGTAGAATTTACTTTAATGCTATGATAACCATATTGTTTAATATCATTTTTAGTTATACGAGGTTCAACATAACTAAGAAGTCTTTGAATATCAGTTCTAGTCTTTTCATCAATATTAACTCCTTTAAGAGAACCTTGTTGTAAATAACCTTTAATGATAGAAACTTTATTAGCAGCAGAACGTTCTTTAAATGTTTTAAAATCAAAGACCATTGGTATAACACCATCTTCAATATCTTCAACATTAATCATTTCACCATTAAGTTCTTTTTGTACAATTACTTGTATAGGATTACCTAATACACGTTGAATTTCTTCTCTTAATGTTTTTTGTGTAAGAGTTCCTGTAATACCCCCACCACCATTAAAAAACGGCATTACTTGGACAACATATCTATTAGTTAATGATGTAAGTAATTTATTACGATATTTAGAACGTTTTCTATCACCTAAATTATTAGATAAATTAAGATCTACCATAATAGCATCTAATAGAGGTTTAATATTTCTATGTTCAGATAATAATATACCTCCAAATGCTTTAGTACTAAATTTATTTAAATAATTAAACTGAGCTTCAAAGAATGGATAACTACTTTTAGTAACATCAAAGTCAATTGGAGTACGTATAATAGTACCATCTTCTTCTTGACTTTCAACATAATCTTTTACAAAATAAGGAAATATAGATTCTATTAAAGTTTTTTCACCAACATTTAATGAAACCAAATGCATAGTTAAATCCTTAGTAAATATATTTTCAGTATTAAGTTTTATTCCTTTCTTAGCATAATAATCTTTAGTAGGATCATTAAATGCTAATATTTCAGCATTCATTAAATCACTTTTTTCAGTAACAGTAGATAGTTGATAATATTCATTTCTAAAATTATTAACATCACCTAAACTATAACCTACAGCTTTCATATTTTCAAGAAATGCTTGAATATCTAAATGCATATCAGCCATGTTATTCATAAGTTTAGATGTAACCTCACCACTAGGAGAAGTACCTTTTTTATCAGTACTGAGTGGAGAAGATGCTCTACTTATAAGTCCCGCAGTTTTATCAATATGTTCATATAAATCTAAAACTCCTAATTGATCAACTAGAAAATTTAGGAAATTAGTCTGTATGCTAGCATCTGTAATACCTTGTAAACTTTTAAATTTAGCATTAATATCATAATCATTATTATGCATGCTATTTTCATAACTTTTAGCTAATTCATTAATAGTTTTGAAAGCATTAGGATTAGTAACAACATAACCTTTCTTTTCAGAATGAGTAAATATTCCACTAGTAAATGCTTTAGGCAAATTGAAAGTAGTATTATTAGATTTATTATTATATTCTGATTCAGTTAAATAATCAAGCATATAATCATCTAATGATAAAGCTTTACCATTTTCAGTTGTATTAAGTCTACCTGAAATAAAGTCAGAAACCTCATTAAATAATTCTATAGGATTAACTAAACTATCTGCATAAAATTTAAGTTCTTCACCATTTTCAATAGATGTTATCCATTTATCAAATTCTTTAAGTTTAGCTTCATTTGCAACATCTTGTTTATTAATTTCATATTTATTATTTAAATGACGATAATAGACAATTAGCGGACTAATACTTGAACCATCCTCACGAGTAGCAATAGTGATATTATTAAGTGTACTAATTATTTTAGAATAAGTATCTTGCTTAACACTGCGTATAGCTTTATTCTTATCTGAAAATTCACCACCACGAGATGATTTATTCATTTCAGAAAGAACTTTACTAACAATTGCTTGATGTAATATTAAATTAGAATAAGTAAAAGCACTATCTTGTTTAACTCCTTTATTACCAATTTCTGTATTATGTGATACAGGACTATTAGCAAGCATAGTAAGAATACCAATAGTATTAGTATTAATATTTATAGCAAGATTTTCTTTTACAGCATCAAGTACGTTAGCAGTAATTTGTGATGAAAACTTACTAATTCTATTACCATTTACATTAGTCCAAGTTTTATTTTTATTATTACCAAATTTAGTAGAAAATACAATAACTTTACTAATTTTACCATCTTCACGAAATACTTGAACATCTTTAAGACCAATAACTTCATCTAAAGAATCCATTATTTCTTTATCAGTTGCATGAGTAAATTCATGACGTTCTATAACATAAGGTATAGCCATCTTTTCAGTAGTACCTGCACCAATACTTCCCAATACCGCATAGTTATTATCTAATGAAACAGAAACACCTTTAAGTTTACGAACATCTCTATTCATATTCTCAATATCTGATCTATCAAACATATCTGTAAAATTAGACATGTTATCATCCATACCATAAATTTTATTAATCCAACTAGATACATTATTAAGTTGAACAAATTCATTAGGTTGTTCTCTGAATCTAGTAGATTCTGTATGTGATATTCTAGCCATTAGAGTATCTACTAACATATTATCTCTAGTTTCTTTAGATACTAATTGTATATTAGATAAAGAATTATATTTAGCAACAAAATTATCAGATTTAGTAAATTCATCATAATCTAAATTATACTGATTTTTAGCAGTCTGAATAGCATCTTTTAATTCTTGAAGTCTTTCATTTTTAAGTTCATCAAGTTTAGTAAGTTGTTCATTAGATAAATTAGCATATCTTAAATTAGTACTTACGTTATGAATGTTAGTAACATCTGATTCAAATTCAATATTAGATTTATCATCAGATAGTAATAAATTATTTTTAGTAGCTTCTACAGCTTCAATAATATATTTACCATTAATACGAATTAACTTTTTATCTTCATTAGTTGCAGCAACTTTATCTAATTGAGAACTAAGTTGAGTTACATCAGCTTTATAAGCATCAATAGCTTTTCTAATTTGATAGTTTTTAGTATTTTTTAAACCATTATAAGTTTTACCAAAATATAATTTAAATACATTACTTTGTTTAGATTCTTTTGTGTCATAAGTATTATTATCATAAGATATAGGATGTAATTCTCCATTTATTTCATGTAATGCTTTAGGATATAAATAAACAGTATCAATATCATAATCCCAACCTGTACGAATAGATAAATGTTTAGGCACAATAATTTGTGAAGCATCAGTATTCATAAAACCTACTACTATAGCAACAAAAGAAGATTGCATACCTTCATGAGGAATACGAGTACCCACCATAGTTCTAGCATCTTCAGGAATAGCATCTATATCAATATGTGGCATACCATTTATAATAGTACGATATTTATCAAATTTAGAATCCCAAACATTAGTTATAATTTCAGCAGGATGAAATTTGCCTTTAGCATCAGTATATTCAGATTGTAGTTCAAAATCATTAGTACCAACTCTATTTAAAAACTCTTTAGATAGACTAATCATGCTATTATCTAATAACTGTTGTATATTTGCATTTGTTACTACTTTATCCTTACCATAAACAAAGCTAGTAGGTTGCATAAATACATCAGGCATAATAGGTGCATGTATCTGTTTAAGTTTAATAGCTGCATTTTTAGTAATCTTAGATTGTAATAATTCTTCTACTTTAGCACGAATACTAGGATTATGTAATGAGAATTTATTACCGCCTTTAACATCTAAAGCACGCATAGTAGATACATCAGCAGAAGTAGTAAAATAATCAGCTATTTCAGATTCAATGATGTTATGATTAAAATCAATATAACCTTCCATATTATATTTGATATTGCCATATTCATCAAGACCTTCCCAGTGACCTATAAGTTCAGTCATTGATGTTTGTGCATTAGTACTTAATGCAAGATGAAAGTTCTCAAATAATCCACGTTTACCATCAGCATAATTATTAGTACGCCCTTGATAAGGTTTACCATTAATATTATAAATTTCACTATCCAACATATTAGTAAAAATCTTTTTTACTTGTTGACTAGCCAGAACACCTTCTTCATCTTTTAAATGTCCTACAGTATCTTGTTGTATTCTAAGATTTTTAAGTTTATGAGTAACAATATATTCTTCAATATTAACTCTATTATTAGGACTAAAATCTTCTTTAGTTTTATCTAGTCTATCATCAAAATAAATAATTCCATCTCTAGTTACTAAAGGTACATCATAATGAGTAGGAACTAGTTTACCAAGTATAACTTCATTATAAGTATTATGCATTGTGAATATAGGTTGATCACCTACTTTAGAAGCTGAGAAAAAGTTAAGTTCTCCAAATTTTCTTTCATTCATCCAATTAACAATACCCTCATATGTAGTACCTTTAAATAATTTAGGAAATAAAACAATAGTACTATTCTTTTCTTGATAAGATATCATCATACCAGCAGTAAGACCATTAGTACTAGATTTACGATTATATAAATAATATTTTAATTGCTCAGCAATGTAAGCATATTCTCCAGGATTATAAGGAGTATTAGGATCAGTTAAAGCATTAATATATGGAGCAAATTTTTCATAATCGTTAGTAGCTTTAAGACGATTAATAAATTCATCAACTGTAATCATAGATAAACCATTACCTACTTCTACAGGTTTTAAATAATGTTCTTGAAGAAATGTTTCATCAATACCATTATTAGAATTTAAAAGATTAGTCATATTAGTAACTGTTTCAATATCTGAAATAGTCATAGATCTAATTTGATAATCACTATCATTACTACCACCATTCTTAATAATCTCATTAACACGTTTATTAATATCTTTAATTCCTTTATATTCAAATGAACGTCCAAATAGAATATCTTCACCAATATTAATATGTGATAAATAACTATTTACTGTAGCTTCTAATAAAGATTTATTAGCACTACGAATAATAGATTCTTGAGAGTATCTAGCTTCTTTACTACTTATACCTTGTTCTTTAAGAGTTTTTAAAGTTTCTTTATCTACAATTCTAGCAGTTTCATCTTCCATAGAAAATAAATTAGCTGTACGATTAGATCTCTTAGTAAGATTAGATGTTCCAGCTACATAAGGTGGAATACCATCTACAAGTGTAGTATGTAATTCATCAATAAAGGGACTAGATTTCTCAATAGCTTTATTCTGTTTAGAAGCAAGCCAATTATCTATAAATTCATAAGTATATTTATTAAATAAATTAGTTGCAAATTCAGTATCTTTTCTAAGTTCATATTGATTAAATGTTTCACGTTTAGGATTAGTATTTATATCAGTTCTTGCAATAAGTTCTAATACATCTACAGGAGTACCTTGACCATTATGAATTTTAGAAGCAATAAAATCTTGTAATGTAATTAATTTATTATTATTGTTAGCATCTTTTTCAGTATATGTCATACGATTAAACTGAAATACTTTACCTGATGCTTTACCATTAGATATAATACCTTTACCATTATGTAACATAGGAGATGAAAGTCTACCTTCATTTTCCATTTGTTTAATTCCTGCTTTAAGACTTAATCCTTTAGTAACTAATAATTCTTTAGTGTTATCTTCTGCATAAGGGACATTCATATGTTCAAAATTAAACATCTTGTCAATGAATTTAGCCATTACAAAACGTTCAGTTTCTACAGTATTCTTAAGACTTTGAATAGTAACACTATTTCTAAATTGAGAATAACTATTTAATAAAGCTTGATCAGATTTAATAATAAGACTGGGATTACTATTATATTCTTTTTGTGATGCAATAGTATTATTTATATCAGTTATTTCTTTAAAAGGATTAACCCCTAAATAAGCATTAAAGAAATCAAGTTGATTAAATAATGAATTATTATTATCAGCATCTTTTATGTCAAATGGTTTCTTAGAAAATTCTATAAATGTAGAAGGGGTTTTAGGATTTACTAATTTATATAAATCAACAATAGCTTGTTTAATATCTTCATTAGATAATGCTTCTTTATTAACTATACTTGATTTAAGTATATCACTACCAAAAGCATTAATATATGCTGCACCTATATTAGTTTTCTTACCTGTATAATTTTTAATAAATTCATAATTAGGTTCACCTGCATATTTAGTATCTTTATTTCTAGAAATACGTTTAGCAAGAGATTCAATCTGAATATTAAAATAATCAATATGTTTCCCTAAGGATGTACTTAATCTAGAAGTAAGTTCTGTATCTAATACAGAAGTATCTCTAAGTTGAGTAAGAGTCATAATTTTATAATTACCATCTCCTGCAGGAACTGCAACTTTAAAATTAGGATCAGTTAAATCAATTCGTCTACTAGCAATACTTTCTCTACCAGGAATATAATTAATATCATTTTCAATACCTAATTCTCTAATAAGATTAAGACGTGAAGAATATTTTCCATCATTCTCAAATACAAAACCTTTTAAACCATATTTAGAATTAGTAATTGTATAATGTCTACCTGTATCAGATGAAGGAATACCATATACGCCTTTAAGAGCATCTGTTATTTTAAGTATTGTCCAACTATCACCAGTAATTTCATCATATTTAGCACCTGTATTAGTGTCATCATAATGAACACCATCTAACATTGCTAATTTAAAGTTATTAATAAAATTACTATTTAAAGTAATAGTTTCAGAACCATTAACAATAGATTTATTAAAAATACCATTACCAAATTTATTATATAAAAATGAATTATATTGCATAGATTCATCTTCAAGATATTCTTTAAAATGTTCTTTCAATAAATCTTCATTTAGATTACCATCAAGACTATTAAATATTTTAGCAAAATCTGAAAGGAATGAAGGTTTTTGTGGAGTTTGTTCCGCATCTCCATTAGCATTAAAATAACCTAAAGATGTATTACGATATTGTTTAATAGATGCAACATTAGAAAAATAATCAAGACTAGTATTCTCATTAAACATATTTCTAAAAGAACTAATCTTAAGACCTTTATCTAGACGTATTCTTTGAGAATCAATATTCATTCTAACTAAAGCAGTTGCTATTTTAGTATATTCAGTTATGGCTTCTTTTCTAAATGCATCATCTTTAGCAAGTGATGAAAAAGTATTAGTACCTTGTACATCAAATAATGGAGTACCTACTTCAAAAGGATTACTCTTAGATACTAAAGCAACATATCTATCAATATCTTGAATAGTAATTACTTTATTTAATTGTAAAGCTACTATATTAGCCTTAATAATAAATCTTAAACTTTCAGCATCTGTAAATTTATTTTTATTAAAAGTATTTTCAATAAATTTAGTTACATCATTAGATTTCTCTTTAGAATTAAATTTAGATAATCCTTCTGCACTAGAATCAGTTTTATAAGCTCCTAAAGTAGTTTGCTCAGATTTATCATTAGAATGATCTACTTGTAAAGTAAGTGTAGCCATTAATGCTTCTCTAGCAACAGATTTAGGATTAGCCATATAATTTACAGTTTTTGTAGAAATAACTGTACGAGTATTATCATTAGAACTTTTAATATTAATTCTATTAACATTAAACATAGCTTTAACTGCACCAGTATAATAACTATCCCAAAGAGCATCATCAGATTCTATTTTATTAATAAATTCTGTAAGTGCTCCATTAAAATCATAATGATTAACATCACGTAATGATCTAATAATACCTTCTCTACTATCATTGTTAGCAGATACATTCATCATAACATTCCATACATCACTCACAGTAATAGGAGTACTAATACCATATTTAGATTGAGTATTCATATTATTATGAACATCAGAAATATTACGAGTAATTGATTTAGTAAGTAAATCTTTTAATTCTCTAGATAAATTAAATTGTTGTTGTTCACCTAATGCACCACGTCCATCCCAACTAGCAGCATTAACTTCAATAGTAATATCAACGCCATCAACATCTTCATCAACTACTTCAGTAGTAGTTTTTTTATAATTAATATTAATATTATACTCTTTAGAAAGTATAGCTAGAATACCACGATAAACAAAACTAAATTCACCATCTGTATCTTCATGATTAATAACATTAATAAGTTGTTCATAACTAGTTTTAATAGTCATAAATCTATTAGTGATTCTTTCTTTTTCTGTAGGATCAGTAGTAAGTTTTTCTAAATCAGCATATTCTTGTAATATACTCTTTTTAGATTCATTTAATTTAGTAGTAATAAATTTCTTTATTTTAATATTTTGATCATAATTAACTATTCCACCTTTTTCAAGACTTTTAATGAGAGTATTAAATTCATCAAGATTTTCAGTTAATAAAGCACCTACTATTTTACCTACTTCTGTAATTTCATTTGTAGTATAAGATAAAGATAAATCATCAATATCTCTAACATCAAAAGATTCAACTAAATCACTAAGTGAAGTTTCATTTAGTTTAAGAGAATCATGTGGAGATGTAACTTGAATATTAAATTTATAACCTAATGTATCAATTGAATGTTCTACATTTGGAGTTAATAAATTAGATATCATAAATGCATTTGTATCTAATAACTGAATATTATTAGTACTTAAAATATTGTCAATAAGAATATCTGTAGTAGTATTTAATCTACTAGCCATATCTTCAATACTTTTAGCATTATCAAATATAATAATACGTTTATTATCTAATAAGGATTTGTCCATAGTATTAAGTATTGAATTACCTACTTTAGACAATAACAGAGGTTCACCATTGACATCTAATTTAATATTGATACTATTGTGCAATAGTTCAACATTATTGTTATAAACAGTAGCAAAACGAGCCATTTCTAGCTTATTTGCGACACCTGCTACAACTTTACGATATAGGTTATGTTCACCAAAAATATGTGTAAATTCAGTTGCTTTATAAGCATTATACACACCTTTAGTCATGTTCCTAAGTTCTATACCCGTTAGAGTACTAGAACTTTTTATGGCATCAAAAAGTTTACTATCAACAAGACCAGTGCCATTGGTAACTTGTGGAGTAACACTACATACTTTCATACGATTTGTTTTAGTTGTTAATTGATTGAATTGATTATTAAAATAAATAGGAAAAGGAAGAGATAAGTAACGGAATGTCTACTCACCTCTTCCTCTACCAGGAATTATCATACTACCGTAATTACATTTATGATTAGCATATTGGTTCTTCTATATCATCAACATTACGTACTACATTATCATTAAAATTATTGTTAGCAAATATACTAATAATTTCTGAATTAACAAAATTCAAATCAGATATTTCTAAACTATAATTTTCAATATCTTCATTAAGAAGTTCATCAAGACTACTTGTAGGTTTAGTTTCTTCAACTATAGTTTCAGCAGGAGATTTAGTTTCAAATTTACTTTCTTTAACTCCATGAGCAATATTCATAAGTTCTATATAAGTATCATTAAGTAAATCACCAATTTGTTTAGTATAATTGTCATTAAGATTAACACCTAATAATTTTAAAACTCTAGTATATATATCCATTAATTTAGATAATATAGTAGCAAAGAATCCTTTCTCATGTTTAGCAGTATAATTACCTTCTTCTGATTGTTTAATTGTAGATAATGCAAGCATCATTACAGGATCAGTAAAATAAGTAAATATTTCTTGTGACATTGCAGCAGAACCAGTTTCACCTTTATCTAAATTAGCAATAGATTTATTAGTATCTTTAGTAATATCTTCTAAACGTTGATTTACAATATTAAATATATCATTTGGATTCTCTAGTATCCCTTCAAATTGTTGAACAAATGCTATACGTTGAACTTCATCATTTCTAATAAGATCTAATTGAGTTTTAATAGAAGTTGTTATATCATTTGCAGTACTATTTACAAAATTATATGTATTTTTAAGTTGTTCAAGTTTAGCAGTTTTACTTGCAATAACTTCTGCACTATCTCCAACATTAATAACTGTTGCAGCTTTAGCAAAATCAGATGCAGCAAATAAAGCAGCATGTATATTCTCATGTAATAAAGATATAATTGGATTCATTCTAAATTTATTATTTAGAATAGTAGTCATGTATCTATCAAAATAAGTATATCTAATTTCATAAGGACTTGTAGTTCCTGGAATATGTTCAGTAGTTATTAAAGTTTTAGCTCTAGCAATATTCTGTTCAGTAGTAGCACCATAATTAGTAATTAATATTTTATCACCATAAATTTCTTTTAAATGAGTAGTCATATCATCTAAAATATGACTTACTTCAGATAATAAATTATCAGGAGATATACTATCAATTAAATTAGTTTCTAATAAACCTTCTTTAATATTATCTAAATTATTTAAAGAAATATCAAAATTAAAACCTTTACCTAAAACATCCACATTAGTTGCAATACTAAGATTCCTATGTTCATCTTCTGTAGAAATATTATCAATCTCAGCATATACTGCATTTGTAGCCATTAAATAATCATGAACAGTATCATATGATTCACCTGTTACAACATCTTTATATTTATTAGTCGCAATATCTTTATTAGCTAATACAAATTGACCATCAGTAGTTCCATTATGACGAATCATATTAGATACACCTTTATTATTTTTAGTATCTAGATCATTTACCAAATCATCAATATTATCACTATTATAATCAAAATGTTCATCATTAGGATTATTGACATTGGATTCTCTAAAATTCATTACCTCACTTCTACGACTAGATTCTCCACCTTTAACTTTAAATAAATTATTAGTATCAGCAGTATCAATTTTAGAATAAAATACTTGATTAGGAGTAATACGAATACTATGTTCCGTTATATTACCTTTATCAACAGTAATGAATTTTATAATTTCATTCTTAGTAGTATTATCTTCCAAAGAACTAAAATAATCATGATTTTCAGAACCTTCTCTAGATTTATAAATAATTAAATCTTTAATATCATCTTTAAGTTTAAGTCTAATAAATTGTTGTTGAGTATCTTTAGTTGCTTGATCTAAATTAGAATTTAATATCTTCTGAAATTCTTTAACCGCATCTGCAATTTTATTAGCAACATATTTATTAGCTTGATTAGGATGATTTCCTAAAGTATTACTGTGTAACGGAACTGAAGTTAATTGACCATTAGTATTCTTAACTAAAGTAAATAACCCCGAACCAACACCCACATGAAATTTGCCACTAGCACTATTTACACCTTTATCAGTACCAAATAAAATAGGTATTTCACCATTACCATTTTCATCTACTATTTGAGCAATAGATTGATCTAAAGGAAGTTTATTTTTAATATTTTTAGTAAGAATATTAGCTTTACTTATTTTAGATATTTTTGCAGCAATAGGAGTGGTAGAATTACCAATAACAGTTTTATATCTATTATAAGCATTATATCGAGCTTCCATATTTCTATCAAAAGCTTTTACTCTAGCTTTAAAATAATTAAATTCAACAATTGAATCATCTTTTAAAAATGAAGAATTTACATTATGAAATAATATTTTTAATACAGATTCAATATCTTTAGTAGTAATATTATAACTTTCATCAAGAGAACTATTATTAGCAAGAATAAACTTTTCAACTATTTGTTTAATAAGATATTCACTACCATCTGTAGAATTTAATATTTTATTTAAAATAGTATTATATTGTTTAGCTGCATCATTTTTAGTTTTATCATTTAAATTATTTGCTTGAGATTTTAATAAATTGCTTTGTAATTGAGTTAATACTTGAATAGAACCAAATTTCTTTTGAGGAAGTCCCATTTCAGTTGTAACACTAGTTTCTTCAGAAGTAAATAATTTATCAATAGTAGGTATTATTTTAGAAAACCCTGTATAAGTTTTACCATTATCAGATACTTTAATATTATTAAAATCTTTAGTAGTATCCTGTATAACGCCAATTCTTTTGCCTTTACTAATAATATAAATTTCACCTGTGCCATCATTAGAATTT
>Ga0302292_1000930_pt1 | contig 19684 bp, 7 predicted proteins | sample III_Fen_N2_1_FD_194553 | JGI IMG/M metagenome (GOLD analysis project Ga0302292, IMG submission 194553) | Peat permafrost microbial communities from Stordalen Mire near Abisko, Sweden - III_Fen_N2_1 | ecosystem: Environmental > Terrestrial > Soil > Wetlands > Permafrost | place: Sweden: Abisko...
TTTAACAAACCTTCAGGTAGTAATAACTTTACTAATTCTATTTGTGTGTCTTGTAACATATATTCCTTTTTATAGAATACAAAGTTATTATTTTACCTTTTACTCCCCAACTTTTCAACTTGACCCAGGGTTAGGATTAAAAAACTGGATCAAGACGAAATATTGGGAACATATAGCATTTCAAGTGGATCAAAGTTATATCTTAATTATGCAACAGCTTCAGAGCCTACTTGGGCAAATATTTCGGGAGCTGGAACTTTGGAATTAAATTCGGCACAAACAGCAAACGGAACAGCATTTTGGACATGGACACATCTATCGTTACCACTAAGTTTTACAGGAACTTTGCAAGTCGATAATGGGAGAATTGTTGGTTCTCCAAGCAATTTAGGAGGTACATCAAATCTTGTATTAAATAGTAATTCGCAATTTCTTGCTTTCGATGGCACTATGGATGGAAATTCATATACATATCCTCAAACATTATCATTATCGGGAATGGGATGGGGAGAATCAGGCTATCAAGAAGGTGTTGTGCGTGTTGCTGGTATGAGTGCTACCTTTTCGGGATCAATTACACTAAATGGGAATACAGGTTTTTTTACTCAAGATTATCCAAATTCAACAATTACAGTAAGCAGTTCAATTTCGGGAGCCTATGCTGTTACGTGTACTGCACGAAATAATTTTATAACTTTTACAGGTGCAAATACTTATACTGGAGCAACAACAATAAATTTCGGTACATTTAAAGCTGGCAACAATTCCGCTCTCGGAACATCTGCTACAGGCACTTCAATTTCGTCGGGTGCTACTTTCGACATAAATGGATATAATTTTGGACAAGAAGAATTTACTCTTGCTGGTGGAAGTTTAGTAAATAATGGAGCTCCATCATGGAATACTATGCAAAAATTAACAGTTACAGCAAATAGTACTATTGGAGGAACTAACAATTGGTCGATTAGTTATTCTGGTATGGCTGGTTCATTTACCATAAATAGTGGTGTTACAGTAACAAAAACAGGTAACAATTTTATTCAATTATTATGGTTACCGTTAACAAATAATGGTTCTTTTTTAATAAATGCTGGTTCATTTGGTATACAAGGTTATGATGCTTGGGGAGCAGGAAATATAACGCTTACTTCAGGAACTACGCTTGATATAGCCTCTTGGGGAAATAGCACTGTAATATATCCTCCAATTATAAGTAATGGAGGATCAATAAATTGTAGTCAATCTGATGGAAGTAATTTTGTAGTTCTTGCTGGCAGTGTTACTTTAAACAATGCAACAACAATAACGACAAATAGTTGCGACTTTTCAATTTCGGGAATTATAAGTGGAACAGGCAGTCTTACTAAAAATGGTGCTGGCACGCTGACCCTTTCAGGTGCAAACACATATACAGGAACAACAACAATAAATTCTGGAACAGTAATTTTACAAAACACCTATTCTTCACCATCCTATAGTATTGCATCGGGTGCTGTTTTAGAATTAAACAGAACAGTGTACACAGACTATACTACAAGCACAACATTTAGTGGAGCAGGCACACTCAGAAAAACTGGGTCAGGACAAGTGCTTTGGGGATTAAGTGCAGCTACATTTGCCTTAAGTGCAGGTAGTTTAATTGATGTTCAAGCTGGAAATGTGTCGGGAAGTTCATCGGGTAATGAAGTTTGGACGAATAATTATTCGGGATTAACTGTTGCAAGTGGAGCAATATTCCAAGGTGTAGAAGGAAGCGTAAAAGTTGATGCATTAAATGGTGCTGGAACAGTAACATCTGGATGGTTAGGAACGGGAAGCATTACTGTAGGTATTAATAATGGTTCGGGTACATTTTCGGGAGTTATTGGAGATTTTGATCTCGCTTCAGGACATACAGGATCAATTATAAAAGTAGGAACAGGCACACAATCACTATCGGGAGCAAACACATTTACTCGTGGTGTAACATTAAATGCTGGTCAACTTAACATTAATAGTACTTCAGCACTTGGTTCAGGAACTTTTACCATAGCAAATGGAACAAGTATCGATAATACCTCGGGTGGAAGTATAAGCCTTTCAACAAATAATGTTCAAATATGGAATGGCGATTTTACATTTATAGGAACAAATCCATTAAATTTAGGAACTGGAACTGTTACAATGGGTACAACTTTACGAACAGTAACAACAACTGCATCAACTCTAACTGTTGGGGGTACTATTTCTGGATCGGGCGGATTAACAAAAGCTGGAGCTGGAACAATAACTCTAGGTGGAATATCATTAAGTAATTGGACTGGTCCAACAACAATTAGTGCTGGAAGATTTAATTTAGGCACACAAGGAGGTGGCGATTATTATGCCTCGACAGCATGGACAATTAATTCAGGTGCTACATTATTTCAATCTTCAGCAAATATTATAAGTAACTCGGCTATAGTTACAGTAAATAATGGTGGAATCTGGGATTTAAATGGTAAATCGGAATGTGTAGGATATATTGCAGGTTCTGGTTCTATCTCAAATACTGGTGGTTTATTGCAATTAGATTTACCAGCAATAGGTACAGGAAGTGAATTTTTAGGTGTAATATCTGGCTCGGCTCAATTAAAAGTAAGAGGAAATATAACTGCAGGTAAACAAATTTTAAGTGGACTAAATACTTATACTGGTTCAACTGTAATAGCAAATGGTACTTTAAGTATTAATTCAATTCAAGATGTTTCGGGAGGTGCAAGTGCTGTAGGTGCTCCAACCACAATTGCAAATGGTACAATTCAACTTGGAGCTACAACAACTACCGGAATTCTTGAATACACAGGAACAGGAAATATAACAGATAGAGTGATTGATTTATCGGGTACAACTGGTGGAGGAGCAATTACTCAATCGGGAACAGGATTACTTAAGTTTACAAGTGCTTTAACTGCAACAGGAATTGGTGTAAAAACAGTAACACTACAAGGTTCATCAGCAGGAACAGGCGAAATTGCAGGGACAATTGTTGATGGCTCAGGAACAACTGCAATTATAAAATCGGGAACAGGTACTTGGACTTTATCGGGAGCTAATACATTTACTGGCTTAACAACAATAAATAATGGAATTATAAAACTAGGAAGTTCAACAGCACTTGGATCAATTGCTGCTGGTACTTTTGTAAATGATGGTTCAGCTCTTGACTTTAATGGACAAACGTACTTAAATAATGAAGCATTAACAATTTATGGATCGGGTGTTTCCAATAGTGGCGTTTTATTCAACAGTGGAAGTTCAGCTTCATTTCCTGGACCAATAAGTTTAGCGAGTGCTTCAACTATCTCTGCTAATAATCAAATAACATTAAGCGGCACAATATCAAACAATCAGCATTTTACAAAAACAGGAACAAACTCTTTGGTGTTTTCAAATAATACAGTTACTGTAAATAATTTAGCAATTTCAGATGGAACACTCGATGGAGCATCATCAACCGTAAATGTGTATGGAAATTTCACGAGTAGTGGCACATTTATTCCAAATTCGAATGGCATTGTTCTGTTGGGAAGTAGTATTCAAACAATACCTGCTGTTTCGTTTAATAACCTAACAATTAACAATGCTACTGGTGCAAATTTAGCTGGCAATATTTCGGTTGCTGGCACATTAACGCTTACATCGGGTATTTTAAATACCGGTGTTTACACTGTAGATTTGGGTACTAATGGCAGTATTGTAGAAGCAACACCAAGTATTACAGCACCAACATCGTATGTAACAGGAACGGTATTAGCTACAAGAAATATTGGTTCATCGACTAATAATACCTTTGGAGGTATTGGAGTTGAAATAAACGAAACACATGCTAGTAACTCAACAAAAGTAACACGTGTTACTGGAACTGCATGTTCCGGAAATGGAAAAATAGGCATAAAACGATATTTCACTATTGTACCAACAACTGATGTTAGTTTAAATGGAACGATGGTATTTCGTTATTTCGATTCAGAACTAAATGGTTCGATTGAAGCAAATTTAGATATTTACAAATCTACAGATAACCGTGTACATTGGGATCTTCAAAATGCAATTCTTGATGCAACTAATAACAAACTTACACTAACAGGAATATCATCATTTTCTGACTGGACAGCATCTGATGCTGTTAATAATAATTTACCTATAGAATTAAAAACCTTTACTGTAAAAAAATACTCGGAAAAAGTCGGTCTTTTATGGATTACAGCTTCGGAAACCAATAACGATTTGTTTACACTCGAACGTAGTAACGATGGTAGTAGTTGGACTTCTATATATCTATGTAATGGAGCAGGAACGAGTACCCAAGAACATCAATATTCATTTACCGATAATAATCCTTCATTTGGAATGAATTATTACCGTTTAAAACAAACTGATTTTAATGGCAATTTCACGTTTTCCGATATTAAAAGTGTACGATTTACAAACGATTCTATTTCAATGCAGATATATCCAATTCCAGCTAAAGCTGAACAAATAACTTTATTTGTAAGTAGCGTTAAAACAGGTCTAGCAACAATCGCAGTTTTCGATTTATTGGGACAACAAATCTGTAATGGTGAAATAGAACTTGGTTCAAGTCCATTTAAATTACAATTTTCCGATATCTGTACTGTAATTCCTGGAACATATTATGTTATTATTTCCAATAATGATATGATGGTTCGTAATAAAATTGTTGTGGAATAATACTATTGTATCAATCAAACTATTATAAATAGGACATTCCAATAATATTTTATAAACTCCTGTTTTTGCTCATTCCTTTTGTTTAAAAATTCAGTTATTCATAAAACAAGTAGCTAATTTCAATTATATCTGAAAATATCGTTTCAAATTTCAATTGACAAAGATCAAGTATTTCCATTTTTCGATAAATATCTAATGGAGATATATTATCGTTAACATCATTCAAGAATTCTGACAAATCATTTTTAACAAACTCTGAAAACGCAAAAAATCCATCATTGGGTAATAGCATACCAAGTCAAAAAACATCGTTACGGTGTTTTTTGATATCGGAATTCTCTACTATTTCACCGTTCATTTTTCTACTTTTGATATACAAGAAAGCTTTAGCTTTTATACAGATTAGTGATTCGATTCCAGCATTGTGTAATCCATTTTCAAGTTGTTTGTTATTTCTTTAGTAACCTAATTTATTTATCATCAATTGGATTTTTCCAATATTAAAATTCGTGACATTACTTTGTGAATGTCCATAAATCGACAAATCTGGTTGAATGGTTTCAATAACATCAAACAAATCAACTCCAAAAGCTTCATTTAAAGCATCAACGATATATTTTGCAGGATAATTCATAAATGTTGGTACATGGTGAGTGTCTTGTCATAAAAAACATTACGAATTACAGTTGTACCTAATTTTGAAATTAGATAGTGAAACCAAAAGAATTAAGTTCAAAGTTCTGTTCAGTTATATCGTGAAATGCCACTTAATAAAAACTTTAAATTATGCGAATTCCATATTTTAATAGGCTTTGAGTATTTAGAAATAACATACATAATCATGAAGTCGGCGAGTCGTGCCCACCTCTCGCTACTGGAAAAAAAGGAGTTACAGAAATGGAGGGCACTGAAAAAGTATCTCATAAAAAGCTAATTCACAAAAAAAATAGCTGGCAGAGGAAGTTCAAACCTTCGTCTGCCAGTTTTTTTCTTTACTATGAACTGAAAATATTTAGGTCAAAAGTGGTTTTATTTGCTTTATAAGAAGTGTTTTGGGAATATATTTTAGTTCGACTCTCCTTATTCGTTTATTAATTTGAAGATTCTTTTAAGATTAACAGTAAAAATAGCCATTGCACCCTGCATTTGCATATTTGCAATTCCATACGAACAAGCTCGTCCATATCCATGCACATTTTTTAATTCACTATTTTTTGCTTCAATCTTATATCGGTGTTTTGCTTTTGCTTTAAAATATTCAGTCTGTTGAAATTTCATTTGTTCCAAATGTTCGTCTGATTTAATAACCTGAGTTCGATTAATATAATATAGGTAATCAACAAAATAAATATTCCGTTTCACACACACCATTATACTTCTACGACAAAAATCAATACGACATACGTTTGTATTACAATCTGTTTAAGAATTTCAATTTCAAAACTGGATATAAAAACAACGATTGGATTGTAGGCATCTTTTCGTAGGGCTTCGAGCTGACGTGGAGCGTTTTTAATAGGGAGCTTATTTTGAAAACAATTTTATTCTAAAAAGATTAAACAAAATACTCCCAACTCGAACCTTCATACATCTTACTCAAAGCATAATTTGCGTCCTTTTGCAACAGTCTCTCAGACAATAAATTAATATATTAAGAATTAAGCCTCTTTAGTGGTTTGTACTCTAAATTTTGCATAACATTAATTTTTGAAATAGTCCGAAATAGACGTATTTTATTGAATAATTATCTTTCTTTCTTCAATCACATCGTTCGATTGTACTGAAAGAATATATTCTCCCATTGGAACATGACATATATCTGATATTTTTATCTGGATTGGGCTACCCGATATTTCAACCTGTCCCGAACACATTTCTCGTCCATACATGTCGTGTATGGTTATTGTTGCTATTTCGTCTCGTGTCGATTGCAATTGTACCGTAAGCTCATCTATTGTTCCCGGATTAGGATAAACAATAAAGTCAATGGTTTCATTCTTTATCTTTGCACTAACAACACTACTGTAGGTAAATGCTCCATCAATATCTGTTTGTTTCAACCGATAGTAATTAATGCCTTGCAATGGATTTTGGTCATCAAAGCTATACACATGTTGTTGGGTAGATGTGCCTGCTCCGTCGCAGGTGTAAATATTGTCCCACGTTACTCCGTCTACCGAACGTTCTAAGATAAAATAGCTATTGTTGATTTCTGTTGCTGTTGTCCACGACAATAGTATTGATTCTTGTGCTGGTTGTGCTCCAAAATAAGTTAATGTGATTGGCAAACTATTGTTTACCACATCTGATGCTGTCCAGTCGGAAAACGAGGTAATGCCTGTCAAGGTCATAGTATTAGCTACCGTATTGATAATACTATTTTGTTGATACCAATGAACACGACTATCGGTCGATTTATATATTGCCAAATTTGCTTCGATATTGCCATTTAATTCTGCATCGAAATAATGAAAAACCATTGTGTCACTTAACCCAACATCGGTTGTTGGTGTAATGGTGTAATATCTTTTTATACCTGTTTTGCCATTACCTGTACAGCCTGTTCCTGTGGTTCGTATTACTTGCGTCGAATTATTATTGATATTGGCTTCGGTAATATCTACGCCTATGCCTCCAAAGGTATTTTGTACATTTTGCATTAATGGTCTTGTTGCTTTTACCGTTCCCGTCACATACGATGTTGGTGCTGTGGCACTTGGTGTTGCTTCAACAATACTTCCCGTTGATCCCAAATCTACTGCGTACGTTCCTGTTGTCAATATTCCAGCTGTCATTGTTAAAGTTCCGTTGACAGAAATATTGCCTCCCAAACTTGCTCCTGCAGTATTGTTAATCGTTAAATTATTGAACGTAACCGTTGGTATTGTTTGAGAATCACTACCAACCATATACACGCCATTGGTATTTGGGATAAACGTGCCGCTATTGGTAAAATTTCCATACACATTTATTGTTGAAGAACCTCCGTTAAGTGTTCCGGTCGAAATTGTAAGATTATTTACCGTTATGGTATTGTTGGTAAAAATAAGTGAGTTGCTGCCCGTTTTTGTAAAATCTTGATTATTACTAATTGTTCCCGATAGGGTTATTTGATTGTCTGCTTTGATGGTTGATGCACTTGCCAATGTTATAGCTCCGGGAAACGTAGCTGCTGTTGCACTACTATTATAGATAACACCACTACTCGAAACTCCCGTGCTATCTATTGTCAATGCTTCGGCATTTGCATAGGTTTTTCCATTCAAATCGAGTGCTGCTCCACTATTTATAACAGTTCCTGCTGCAACAGAACCCAGTGCTGTGGTACTTCCCAGTTTTAAAATTCCAGCATTTACCGTAGTTAAACCAGTAAAGGTATTGGCTCCCGAAAGAGTAAGTGTGCCACTTCCATTTTTGGTGATTGTTCCTGTTGATGTTCCTATAATACTTGCTATTGCCGTGTTATGACTTCCGTCAATGGTCAAGCCATACGTTGCTCCAGTTATCGTTCCTGAATGCGATAGTGTAATATCGCCCGAACTCGCTACTATGCTACTGGCACTACCCAAAGCTAATAAACCTGCATATATTGCTGCAGTAGAACTACTATTTAGTAATGCTCCTCCGCTCGAAATACCTGTTCCATTTAAGGTTAAAGGTATTGATAAAGAATAGTTTATTCCATTCAAATCTAAAACACCACCTGAGTTTACGGTAACGCCAGACGTTGAACCTAATGCTGAGGTACTACCGAGTTTTATTGTCGTATTTGCAGCTATAGATGTTGCTCCTGAATAGGAATTTGTTCCGCTCAAAGTTAGAGTTCCAGTACTTGAAGCATAATAATTCCACGTTGTAATAGAACTGGTACCTGATATAGAACCAGAAAAAGTACTATTTATAGGACTACTACCATCAGAAACCGTTAATGTAGCTCCATAATTAGAGATTGTACCAGCACCAGCTATACTACCGATACCATCGTGATGACCTGCACCAGCAAGAGTACCACTTGCATTTACTGTTATCAATGCATTATTAACAATTATATCATTTGCTGTATATGTTAAAGTACCACCACTATTGACAACCCAATTGGTCGATGCATAACTATCGCCTCCAGGATTACCTAATTGTAAGTTACCTGCATTTATTGTTGTTGTTCCTGTCCAATTGGTTGCTGATATGGTGCCAAGTGCCAATGTGCCATTTCCCGATTTGGTCAATCCGCCTGTACCACTAATTGTGCCACCAACGGTGAGGGTCGATGCGGTAGTTGTAACCGTACGACACGATGAACCCATAGCCACAGCACCAGTTCCTAAATTGAGGGCATAACTGCCAGTATAAGTGAAGTTGCCGTTCCAAGTCATAGCGTTGTTGTTTGAATTGGTAATGCTTGCTGTTGATGTGTTGTCGATTTTAGTTCCATCGGCAATGATAAAGGTTCCTGTTCCAAGTGCTGAGGCATTATTTATATTTATTTGCCCAGCATTTAAACTTACTCCTCCGCTAAAGGTATTGGCTCCCGAAAGTGTCCATGTTCCTGTTCCTAATTTCACTATGCTAGTTGTTCCAGAGCCATCAACAATTGCCCCTCCTATTTCGCCCGCTCCTGCACTACTACCCTGTAAGGTCAATGTTTTTGCTCCCGAACCTGTTGCTGTTAATGCACTCGAAAATTTCAAGTTCCCAGTCCCCGATTGGTCTATTACTGCTCCTCCAGTGGTGCCAACCAAATTTATAACTCTATCTGTTGTTTGTGCCGTACCGGTATAAACAAGTGTTCCTGTTGTAGTAGTACTTCCAATACCGATTGTTCCGTTTGTACTGGAAGATGGATTTCCTATTGCACTTGCTCCTCCATTAACAGTTCCAATTGTATTGATACTTAATGTACCATTTAGAATACATGTTATACCTGTATAAGTATTAAGTCCACTAAATATTTGCGTTCCTGAACCTAATTGTCCTCTAATATTAATATTTCCTGAGCCAGAAATAACACCTGAGAAATTACTTCCAGAACCTGTTGAAGGTAAATCTAATTGCAGTGAATTTAAGTTCGTTACGTTTCCTGCACCGGCTAAATAACCGACAGCATCATAATAACTACTATTCATATTAAATGTGCCACCACTATTTATCGTAATTATAGCTGAATTACTGATAACATTACTTGCTGTAAACAATACTGTTCCTCCGGAATTGATAACCCAAGATGTGGATACATATTGATCGCCACCCGGATTTCCCAATTGTAATGTTCCTCCATTTACTGTTGTTGTGCCTGTCCAATTGCTAGCATTTACACTACCAAGAGCCATTGTTCCATTGCCTGATTTTGTCAAACCACCTGTTCCAGTAATTGTTCCACCTACAGTTAAATTTAATGCTGTAGTGGTTACCGTTCGTAACGATGAACCCATCGTTACAGTGCCTGTTCCTAGATTTAATGCATTGGTTCCCGCAAAAGTGAAATCACCGTTCCAAGTTTGAACATTATTATTTGTAAGAGTAATGCTACCTCCCGATGTGTTATCGATTGTTGTTCCACCAGCAATGGTAAATGTTCCTGTTCCAAGTGCTGTGGCATTATTTATATTTATTTGTCCTGCATTTAAATTTACACCTCCAGTAAAGGTGTTTGCTCCCGACAAGGTTTGTGTACCACTACCTTGTTTTCTAATTGAAATTGAACCAAAGGGATTTTGGATAATTCCTGAAAAAGTTCCTGATCCATTATTTACACCAACATTTATAGTTCCTGCTCCGCCTTGTTCTTTATCAATTTGCCCTGAACCTGTTAATGCATCAACATATACAGTATTCCCACTCGAAACATCAAATCGTGCACCTGAAGCAATATATAATCCAGCTTTATTATTTGTCCATTCTCCACCAGCCCAGCCACCATTCATTATAACTCCACCTTCTATATCTATCAATCCACCAGTCATATTTAAATAAACTTTATATGATGATGACCCTTGATCGCATAAACCTAAAGGCCAACCACCAGTCTTTCTTAATGTTCCAGTTCCAGTTATTACAGTTCCTGAAGCAGCGGTTGAACCCAAATTTAAAGTATTTGAATTTGCATTAAATTCTAACACAGCACCCGATGAAATATCGAAACTGGCAGGAGACGTTCCAGAAGCCAAAGCGCCACAATCAACAAGGATAAGAGTTCCTGCCGATACTGATGTAGCTCCAGTGTATATCAGATTACTTCCTCCCGATAAGGTTTGTGTACCACTTCCTACTTTGGTAATTGAAAGGGTACCTGAAGTGTTTTTTATTGTTCCCGAAAAAGTTCCTGATCCATTGTTTTTTCCTATAGTAAGAATTACATTTCCACTACCTGATCCTTTTGTAACAGTTCCAGAACCAGTTAATGCGTCAACATAAACAGTATTGCCATCCCAAACATCAAAGGTTCCATCAACATTGAGCGTAGCTAAATTTGAACTCCAATCAATGTCTTGCCAACCACCATTTACTATAGACGCTCCCGATTGCACATCTATTAAACCACCCGAACCCATTGACATTGTTATTGTACCATTCCCATAATTTGGCGTATTAGGTGATTCATTGGCAAAAGCACCCCCTGTAATTCGAAGTGTTCCTGTTCCTGTAATTGAAGTTGAATAAATTGGTACTCCAGTATTTCCATCAATATTTAGTACTGCTCCCGATGCTATTGAATAGGCTCTGGCGGTTGTTGTGAATGCTACACCTTGTATCTTCAATACTCCAGCAATTATTGTTGTAGTTCGAGTATAAGTATTTGCTCCCGATAAGGTTTGTGTACCCGAACCAACTTTTTCAATAGCACCAGTATGTCCAGAGCCAGTATTATAATTTGAAATAATTCCAGTAAAAGTTCCACTTCCATTATTTACACCCATTATTATACTTCCACTGCCCATCCAACCTGATGAAATTGCTCCTGCGCCATTAACAGCATTGACTCTTACATTAGCATCCACACCATCAAATTCAGCACCCGAAGCAACAGTTAAATCAGATAAATTACTCGTCCACACTTCATTACCATTTGATCCCCCTGTAAATATTCCACCTTCAACATCAATTAATGCACCTGAACTAAAGGCAAAAGTAGCAACTGCACTTCCCCACACAATAGTTCCACCACCCGTTTTTTTAAGTGTACCAGCTCCCGTAAATATTGTATTTGTAGTATACGTTAAATTAGATGTTCTATTCAATTCTAGTATTGCTCCCGACGATATTGCAAAAGACGGCGTAGCATATTGGTCTTGTAATACCAATGTACCGGCTAAAATGGTTGTAGCTCCAGTATAGGTATTGGCATTTGAAAGAGTCCAAGTTCCAGAACCTTGTTTTATTAATGTTGGGGCATAACTTCCATCTGCAAAAACCCCGCTAAAAGTTCCATTGCCAGCACCATCAAAATATATTCCACGTCCTGACATAGTCGGTGTTATCGTTCCAGAAACGGTTAATGTACCAGCATTTACTAAAAAACGGGTTTCACCACCACCATTTGTTAATGAGAAATTACCAGCTATTGTATTATTCCCTGCTTCATTTACAATTCCACCAAAATTTCCATCATGTGTACTTGTTAAAAAACTTAGTGTTGATGGTAATGAAATATTTCCACCACTTCCATCAAGTCTTAAATTTGGTTGACCCCATGTTCCCCACGTTATAACTGTTGTTTTGGTTCCAGAACCTAAACCGCTGGCATTTGTAATTCGGAGTCCTCCTGCAGTTATAGTAACAATTCCAGTAAACGTATTTACTCCCGAAGCAACTGTAACATTGTCGATTGCGGTGTAAATGGTTAATCCACCTGTTCCGCTTATAACTCCACTCATTGTTGTTGTTCCTGTTCCTGCAACTGTAATCAAATATCCACCATTTGCAATTGTTCCAGCAATAGTAAGCGAACCTCCAGTTGATGTGGTTATTGTTGGATCTGCAGTATTAATTGTGATGTTGTTGTTAATAGTCATTGTATTACTAGTATTGCTTGCAGTAATAGCCGTTGCCCCTCCCGAAAGGGTGAATGCATTACCCGAAAGGGTAAAATTACTTGCTCCAGAAGAAAAAGAAATAGAGTTAAAACTTGTTCCTGCTGTAAAATTATTTACTGGACTTGTACGTGTTGAACCCGCAAAGACTAAATTTTCGCCACCAGTTGGAGCTACGTCTCCAACCCAGTTTGCAGCAGTCATCCAATTGTTATCAGAACCACCACCATCCCATGTATATGTGGCTACATACCAAGACGATGCATTTGATGATGACTTATACACATTTGAGCTACTAGCAAAGTCGGTGTTAAAGTCTGTTTGCGTTTTACGTGTACTACTTCCACTACCAGCGTTTATAACAGTTCCAAATGTATATGTAGTGCCATTATTAATGTTTCCACTAGTATTATCTAAATTCCCTTTTACAATAATTGTGTTGCCAACAGTTATACCTCCCGAATTTGTAAAATTACCAGTTACAATTAACACTCCATTTATTGTTACATTACAACCTGATGTAATAGTTAATCCATCGCAAATTAATGTATCGCCAGTTCCAACTGTTAAACTAACATTGCTACCTGATTGAAAATTTAAAGTTCCTGCATATTTAATACTTTGATATGGTGAGCCATAATTTATGTTTATCGCATCATTTGTTGAAAAGCCTGTTGTTGGAGGAATGTTACTACTTGCCCATGTTGCACTGGATGTCCAATTTTTTCTTACAAAATTGGAACTTGCAGAATTATATGGTGAACTTGCAAAAACAAAATTCCAGCTTATAAAAAACAATAACGTGAATAATAAAACTCTTTTCATTTGTTTATATTTTTAATTTTTATTTGTCACATGAAACCCCGAAGGGCTCAGCGAAGCTAATACGCCTTATAATCATTGTTGCTGGTATGCAAGATTTGCTTATGACTATTTCATATGTTATTATCAAATAAAGTAAAATCAGAATACTCAATCTTGAGATAAAGAAAAAGCATCTAGATGTTTTATACTCCGTTTTACACAAAAAGTTCCATATTCGATCGAAAAAATAGAATTGCTTTTTGAAAAAAAACGAAACGGTAACCCATTCATTCTTTTGCTATTGGGTCGTGCTAAAGCCGTACTAAGCCCGTCCGCACAGTTCAAAAAACTGTGCGGACGGCTTTGATACAGAATTAGTATAAGGCTAATTCTGTTATACTATAATTCTCTTGTTTTTTTCAAAAAGAAAACAGGAGAATTATAGTACCGAAGCATCGAAAAATAACTTTAACAAAATAGAACAAATGATTGATTTTCAACTATTCTATTTGCTTTTTACAAAATACCCAGTACCAGGATTTAGCGTCGTAATACTGTTTGTTGTACCATTGGGTATCCAATAACCATCAAAATCTTTTACGATATTTGTATTTGTTGATGTAAAAATTGAAGATAATGCAGTTGCCGTTTGATATGGACAGCCTATCAAGTTCCAACCAGATTTTATTGGTGGTAATCCTTGCAGGTTTTGAAAACCAGAAAGGCTTAACGTGCCTGCCGCATTCATGTATATCAAATAGCCTTGTCCCGAAGTTAGTGCCTTCAAACTATTGAAAGCCGTATTTTGACCTTTTCGCCAAAAGGAATTCATCGTTTTTATTTCTTGCACATCGAGCCCGGCAAAGAGCGTTGCAATGCTACTATCTGTGGGATATACATTTGTTGAGATAAGGTTCCAGCCGGCATTGAGTCCAATGGATTGTTTTTTCATTACCGATATTTGAAACGTCTGAGAACTTGAACAGCCATTTGAATCGATATAATTGACGATATAATTTCCACTTTGTGGCATCGTAATATTGGAAATAACAGGGGTTCTTATTGCTGAACTAAAATTTTGAGGCCCTTTCCAAGACCATAGATTGGTTACTATTGGTTGTGGTCCAAATGAAACCATATCGTTTTCTGTTAACGTTGCTGTTGCTGTATTTTGCCATGCTGCGGTGTTTATTCTGATATATGGCGTTATAACGGGATTGGATAAAACAGTGAGAGTACATGTTTGAGTAAAACTCGTGCCACTAACATTGGTAAACGTTACAACATAATTGCCTGATTGAGATGGTGTTATATTGCTAAGTTTTATTATATTGCCTGTTGCGGTGAAGGTATTTGGTCCACTCCACGCCCATGTTCCTGGAGCAGTTTGAGTTGAAAATGTTACCGTTCCACCTTCGCACAATCGAGCAGAATCTGATTGAATGCTTGTATTACCATTTATTTGAACATACGGTGATAACATAAACTCTAATTTGCTAATATTGAACCCTGACGTTTCAAAGTATACTTGTATTGTGTGAACTCCACTGGTTAGAGCTAGAGTGGAATAGGTATTTTGAAACTTTTGCCAATTCCCTGTTATTGGTGCTTCGATACTGGGAGTTGCTTGTTTTCCATCAACATTGAAATGAAGTGTTTTGCCTGCTACTATTGCTGCCAACCTAAGGAAAACATCATACTGTCCTGTTTTGCTTACAGTTACAGTATAATCAATCCACTCTCCGGCAGCAACCCAACCAACATCATATCCTTCTGTTGCCGATTTCTCTATGTCAACCGATTCTGTTGTTCGTGCAGCTCCTCCATTATTGGCTACATCGGCATCATAGTATGCACAACCTTGTCCGCCACGGTCGAAGTTTTGAATTGCTATAGTTCCAGGCAATGTCATTGCTATATAGGGTTGTGTAACACAAAATTCTTGTATATTGCTAATTGTGTAGGCTGAGGTTGAATAAGAAGCAAGGTTTAATAACTGAGTGCATGCAAGTTGTGCAGCTCTAAATGTATAATTATTTGCTATTTGTATTTTTGTGCCTCCTTGTGGTGTGATCCAACAAGAATATGTATGATTTGTTACATCGGCTATTATTTCGACCAAATAACTAGTATTTGCAGTATATGAAACCAGGGCATCTGCCTTATAAACATTACTATCGAGGACATCGATAAAGCCAGTATTATTAAACCGAACACTGCAAGCCACACTATCATAGGCATTTGCTTGATTTTGAGAAAGTCCGGTAACTAAATCAAGCAAATTGGCTTGTGGAGTAACGGTGTAACTTATTTTCTTAATGTCTGTTACTGGAATACTTAAGGGTTGATTTTTCCACTGATTAGTAAATGCTACAAATTTTGAAACACTACTGCCCAAGTAATTGCCTGTAGGCAGATTGAAGATGGTTGCTTGATTATTGATTGTAACAGTAAGGGTTGTATTTGCCGCATTATAGTTAGGGTCGCTAACCGTTACATTGTAACCGGTAGTATCTTTTTCTATCAAAACTAATGATGGTTTATCGACTGTTACTGTTTGCCCATCGCCCATATTTATAGTTCCTGCTTGATAGAATACAATAGCATCAACATTATAATTAGTGTTACGAATAGCTTGTATATTTCCATCATTCTGAACAACAACAAATCCAGGATTTGCTGCAAATGTTTGAAATGCAGCTAGATTTTTATCCGGAACTACAATGTATTGATAGGTTGCATTATTTGGTGCTGTGCCATGATTTATCCAAATACTAAAAACATTGGCGGGACTAATAGCATTAGTGTATGTTCCAATATTTTTCCATGTTCCGGTACTACTACTTTGTTGAACATTTTGAACGGATACTGAACCTCCATTTGGGAAAATATATCCAATATTATCGTTATGTATCCAAGCAATATTAGAATAATTTGGAGTACCCGTTGTAAAGGTTTGAGTTGTGCCATTATTCACGGTAATTGTGCCATTGGGGAAAGCTTGATTAACTGATGTTACAATACCATTTGCTTTGTTGCCTGTTATTCCTGACCCCAAACAGAACATTGCATCGCCAATAAAGAAATATGACTTGTTTGCAGAAATCCCATTAATTGTTGCTTTATAAGCCATGAACCCCATTGTTCCACCATTTGAACTTACTCCACCAGCATAACTATTAGGACCTAATGGAGAATCATTTGGACCAGCAATTGTTACAATTTCAGTCTTTTCGCCTGTCATTCCAGGGATACGACTCCAATCCCATAGAGGGAAAATACCATTATATTCGTTACCCGAAGTATAAATCTGAGTATATCCTAATGGTAACAGATTCTTATATTTTAGATTTTCGTTATTCATGTATTCAGTACTAACTCTCCGAATCGAAGGAATTTTTACTGACATATAATAATTTGCACCTCTCTGTACCATCACATCTGATTTCCAAAAGTGCTTATTCCCAGTAAGACCCGATGGACCACCATTTTTTACATGATTTATCCAAGTATTGTAAGCTGCAGTATTTGCAGGATCAATTTGAATGATAGGACTAATTTGTTGTGGGTATATATCATGAACCCCACTAACACGAGAGATATTTCTGCCACATGAAGCTAGATCCGAAATGCCCCGATAGCTCAACCATCGATGCCCCTCTAAAACAAAGTTGGAAAATAACTGGATCTTGTCAGGAGTAAAAGCTGTTCCAATACTGGTACCTTTGGTAAGTAAGATTAAAGAAGTATAGAAATTCAGTGCTTGTAGACCATACCCACCCGAATATAGTTGAACACCGTGTTCGTGCCACGAATAATCTGCTTTGATTCCCTCACCTAGCGAATCATTCACATAAGAATCAATTGATTTTATCCTCATATCGCCTGCAATTGTATCTATTCCTTCTTGTATCAACGAATAATTTCCTGCAGCAATACCTTGACAAACAGTACTATTTGCTTCTCCAATAAAATTCAATCCATACCCTGTAATTCGAATGCCCTTTATTTGTAAAATATCTTTCATGTGAGTACAATATGTTTGATATTCAGAGGTCGTTAAGAAATTTTTTATAAGAATTAGTCCTTTTGTATACGCAGGAATTGCATTGATATATGCTTGATAAAAACCACTATTAGAAAATACTGTTGCTTGAACATGAGATAAGTTTTGGTTTAAAGCCAATTTAATCTTAGCGAGCATATTTGCGTTATGATAATATGGATTCCCAGAGATAGAATTACTTATATATGCAAAAATCATTGCATTGGTGCGAATAAGATGATCGTTAGGACAGTACCCACCAACAATAGTTGCATAATTGCTTCCAGCAGCTGCATTAGCGATATCCGTCCATGTGCCATCGGCATTTTGATTGTTATACCAGGTTATTACGTTTGCAATTGTACTATTATCAGAAAACCCTGTAGAATATTGACTATACAAACGATTAAACAATATATCCAAATCGGCTTGCTGAGCAATCGATAGTTTAGAAATAAATAATGATACAATGAGTACTGTAATTATCCTAATCTTTTTCATAGTTCTACATTTTATGCATTTATTGTAATTCAAAGTTACTATAGTCGAAGTGTAATAATGGCTTCAATAGGCATTACATTTGTGTCAACCAGTTTGTGTTATTGCATGCTACCCTAAAAGGCAATGTATTTAATTTCTCTGAATTACAGTTTATCTAACTATCCAGTCGAGAGTACAAGGTGCTGATACATATATCATATATCCTTGTCCCCAGGTAACAGAGGTTAAAGAATTCATCGCTGGAGGATTTACTGAAGAGTAGAACGAATCAAGATTTTTAACCGTTGAAACATACGTCCAAATACTAGAAAGTGCCGATTGTAAAGCCGTTGATCCTGAAATAGGACAACCAATAATGTTCCATCCTGCTTTTAATACAACAGATTGAGTTGCTGCTGCTGATACAACAACAGCAATTGTAGCACGCGGACTTTCGCATGTACCCGTTGTTTGCGAAACATAGTAATTGGTCGAACCAGTTGTGGTGGTCGATGGAATTGGAGTAGCTGCTAATGCTGTACCACCTGTTAAAGTTGTATACCATTTTAACGATGTTCCAATTGCTGTTAATGCACTTGCAGTTGCACCTTGAGTATAATTTACTGGTGTTGTAACAGTAGGTTTTGCGGGTGCGGCATTAATTGTTACAGTAATACTTGTTCTAGGACCTTCACAACCAGTTACTGTTTGAGAAACATAATATGTAGTATATCCAACGGTAGATGTGTTAGGTACTGGCGCAATTGAAGTGCCAGCACCACCTGTTGCGGTAGAATACCAAAGTAAATTTGTACCTGTAGCAGTTAGAGCAGTTGCAGTTGCAGTTGCAGTTTGACAATATGAAAGTGTTGGTGTAACTGTTGGAGCAGTAGTCGAACAGACTGTACAATTTGGTCTTACTAATGCTTTATTGGCATTATAAAATGCTTGGGCAAACGTGCCAAAATGAAGTAAATATCCAACTTCGGCAGTTAGATTTGTTTGTATGTTTGCAGTCCATGGAAAATGTCCTTGCCAACCTTTTGCTAATAGATTGTTAAACGCCGTAGTTAAAGTCATGGTTGCTGTTGGATAACCGGCGTAATCTGTAGCAATGGGACTTTTTGCAGGCATTTCGCCAACCAAGCAAGGTTTTTCATTCATGCCAAATGCAGCAGGAGTATTTTCAAATTGCGAACTGTAATATTGTTCCATCCAACCATAATAGTGTGGAGAATAAAAGTCCAAAACAGCATTAGCTTGGTTATATTGTGCTTTTAATGCTACATCACTCCATTTATTCCCATCAGGATTAGCATTAGTAGCACCTGGTCCAGTACTAGTTTCTCTTACTTCGATTGTACCATTCCATTTAACACAAGCAGAACCAACTGTTACTAAAACAGAAGTGCCATCTGATCTTGGATTATTATGAATTCCAGAAGCACACATTGCAACAAAGCGTTGTAAAATAGGGTACGTAGCACCTCATAGCCGTCAACCTAAGAAACATAACTCATTAAAAAAGAATGATATGAATACTATTTTTAACCCCATCCCGTTTCTGAGTGGGGTTAATTATTCTATTGTTTTTCATATCAAAGAGCTTTAAATT
>Ga0302292_1000931_pt1 | contig 19679 bp, 35 predicted proteins | sample III_Fen_N2_1_FD_194553 | JGI IMG/M metagenome (GOLD analysis project Ga0302292, IMG submission 194553) | Peat permafrost microbial communities from Stordalen Mire near Abisko, Sweden - III_Fen_N2_1 | ecosystem: Environmental > Terrestrial > Soil > Wetlands > Permafrost | place: Sweden: Abisko...
AATTATTTCCTATGCCTAAGATTCTTGACCCTCTAAGAACTAAGAGATAAAGGAAAATTCAAACGCTCTTTCGTAAGTCCGAGTTCGATTACTTTTTTATCAAATAATAAAGCTGCTTCTAATTCTGTCTTAAATCCAGTTTCCCTCCATATTTTTTTATTGTCAGTTAAAGAAGCTTCCCATAAATTAGATGAATATCTAGTTACTCCCTTATATTTTATTACACACGAATTAGGATATTTTCCCGGAATTACCGTTTGTGTAATTTATCAAATTTCTCAATGATGAATTTAAGAATTTCGTTTCTCATGCAGTCATTCGCATCAAATTCAAATGTATGAATTCCATTCTGACGGGACTCTTCGTTATTGAATAAATCATAAACATCAGCAAAACCGCTATTACGGATATTAGCTTGACGTTCGTCGCCAATTAAAAATAACTTTGAGAATTTACCCATTCTTCCCATTATTAGTTCTAACTCTTGGACCGTCAAGTCCTCTGATTCGTCGCAAATCATAGATACAACATTATGAGTTCTTCCTTTGGCGAATCCAATACTATCTATAGATAGAAACTTTTCTTTTATTAACTTTTCAACCTCTGGACCACTAAGCAATTCGTAAAGATGGTCGAATAATGGAGCTCCGTAGGGAGCAATTTTTTCTTCATATTCTCCTTTTAAAAACCCCAGACTTTTAGAACAACTCTCAATTGGATTTCTATAGAATATTATTTTAGAAATTTTTTTGCTTAAAAGCATTTGAAGACTGCAATAAGTAGAAAGTAGTGTCTTACCAGAACCAGGGACACCTTTGCAAATAATAATTTTTGTATCCTTACTAGAGGCAATTTCTATAAATTTTTTTTGTTTTTCTGTCCATTTAAATTTGTCTTTTATTAAAAGTTTTCCTTTAAACTTTTCTTCTTGGTAAACGTATTGAGAGTTATCGTCAGAGACGGATTTTTTCATAAAGTTTATTATCAATAAATGCAAGACGCATTATTTTATATTACACGAAAAGGATATTAAGTAAAAAAATAGATAAAATTTTACATTTTTTCTTTTCTTATATATAAATATAGGATATTATATCAATAATGTTAATATTTGTATTTCTTTTTTTAATATTCAGAATATAACTTATAAGATTTCTCTATATGAGAAATAGTCTCCGGTATTTTTCTAACCTCAATGAATGGAAATAATGGTAATTAAGTTTTGTTTTATTAATTGACGGGGTGGGCATTAGTTTTTTTAACTTATAAGATTAGTTTCCTTTTTAAAATACTTTCTGGGATTTTTTATTCTAATATGGTTGTTTTATTAAATTATTATAATGATATTTATAAGACAATACCATATATAAACAAAGAACAATTATTATTTATTAATTTTATTTATTAATTTATAAGGTTTGAGTATTAGAGAAATAACGTCCTGGATTTTTTACGTCAATGGATATATAAGAGTTTAATATAGTTTAATTAATAATTTTATTTATTAATTTATAAGGTTTGGTTTCAAATATTCGGGGAGACTGAAAAATAACCCACCCCTGTCTTGTCAAGAATTTTGTCAACTAAATTTTCAAGAATCGACGGCTGGGTATATATTAGGTTTGTTGTCAAGCTAAAATTGCATACTTGTATAGTCAATAAAAAACCCGCTCATTTCTGGGCGGGTGTTGTAAACTATAATGTTGTCAATTATATAGACCTCGTCCAAACTTCGTGCAGCTTTCGCGCAGCGCGTGACAAGTAGTCTAATGCGTCATTGACTGCCGCATCTCTATCGCTATATGTCGCAGTCTTATTGCTCTCTGTTTCCAGCTTGTCAATCAAAGTTTTGACTTGCTCACGTAGCGCCTTGACTTCGGGTTTTGTCATAAGAAAAAAGTAAAGGGGGGCTATCACTAGCCCCTGTTATATCAACTAAAACTCTAATACTTTGCCGTTGACGCGAGCACTATCGACAACGCCATAGTCAAGTGCAAACTCTCGGAACTTGCCAATCGGCAGCTTGCTGCGTAGTTTGTTCTTGACGACCGTCAAGGGCTTACTATTGACTATCTTGTGGACTCCGGGTTCGAGAACAACCTTTGCCGTTGACAATCCGAAGAGTTGGAGAGAATTGTCGTTTGAATTTATCTTGACTCCAGGAATTACCGTATCAACATAAACTTCAGACTTTGTGTAGGCCGAATTCTTTTGGCCTATCGCGTGCTTGTCAAGCGTTTCTTGGAAACTTGCAAGCAGTTCGGCCTGAGCCTGCTTCTTTATCGGGTCACCGAAGCGAGCCTTAGCGAGCTGTGCTCTGCTCTTCTCCACGCAGGCCAGATAGCTTGCCCCAAGAATAATTGTGTGACGCGCCAGCTCATTAGTTGACTTGGCACGATATGTTATAGCTGCGAACTGCACGCCACCCACGGTAGCAACCGCTTTGACTAGGTCCAATAAAGTTGACATAAAAAATAAACTAATTCAAAGGTTTATTCCTTTGTTGCTGCTAGTATCGCACGTCCTTAGTCCTCATGCAAGCAGAAAATTTAAATAAAAATAAAATAAATTATCTTATTCTCTTACTACTTGGCATAGTTCTTGTATTCCAGACTCAAAGTCCTAACAAAAAAGCCCTAGTCAAAAGACTAGGGCGTGTGATACTATCCAGTTGACTAGTTCAATTGACTAGCCACAACGTGCGCTTCAGTCTTGAGCTTGTCAGCGTAGAACCGCTCGCCGCGCCGCATGCAGACTTCAAGCTCTTCTTTGTTGCAAGCAATTCGCAAGACTTCTTGCTTCCATTGGTTGCCACGCCCAAAGCTAGCACTGGCGATACGCTTATTGACTTCGGACTTCCTGCCAACACCGTCGCCGCTTGTAAAGTATTCAGTGAATGCGTTGATACCATCGAAAAGAGTCTCCCCTTTGTTGCCTTTCCCACGAGCGAAAAGGACTTCCATTTCAGTAATACGATTGAGTGATGTTGTCGAAAGGGTGTCTGACCCGTCGTTAGTGAATATCCCTGTCGCGAATGAACGAAAGCCGTCAAGATTCATTGACCGTTTAGAAAAATCCTCGAAAGCCGCCTTGAGCATTTCTCCCTGTGCTGTCCACATACGAAGATTAAGCTCGAATGCCTCTGGTGTAATCAAGTCAAGAGAATTCTTTGTGTGCTTCATTTTTGAAATTGTCCCTTCAGTTTCGGCCTGCGCCAGGGCCAGCTGCACAGTGTTCATGCATACCATGCGAATAATTGACAACATGGTTGCGCTGGCCACAAGGCCATTGTGACTTGAAATGAGATTGAAGTATTGACTGTGAATGTCATTACCGTTGACAGTAAAAGTCTCTTGACCTTTGACTTGAATCGAGATAAAGAACTGAGAATAAGCACCAAGTGTGCCAATCGTGGCAATTTTGAAGTTGCCTTCGCCCACGACTTTGCTGGCGGCCTGTACGAGAGCATTAAACAGAACCCTGTTTTGGTGGATTACGTAGCCGCCTTTGGCGACGTGAATCGGAATGACTCGTGGTTCGCTCGATTCGCCAGTCCTCATGCAAGATGCCCGCAAGTCTGCCAACAAAACCTTCCAGTCCGAAATTGGATTTTCTCCAATCTCCTTGGCCAATTCGGCTGGCATATCGGTCAATTGACTCTCGAAGTCAACCTTGAAACCCGCGCTCACCACCGGGCAAAAAACCCTAGGGGTGTTGCTGCCGTCCGCCAAAATCTCGCCAGCGACAACGGTTTCCTTCCCATGCCAAGTGCTTGCAAGTTCACCTTCTGGAGTATAGACCGTGTCATAAGGGGGAATAATTAAATGACTCATAATTTTTAAAACTAACTTCTGATAGCTTTTTTTTATTTGCTAGTGACTATCGCCTAGCGTGAAAATAGACTAATTCAAAAAATGTTTTTCGTCAAATGTTTTTTTAAAGTTTTTTTAAACCACTATCCAGAGAAGGAAAAACAAAACAAAGAAAATAATAAAACCAACTAAATTTTTAATTGTTTGCATATATATATATCCTATTCTCTGGGTGGCATGACAACTTCTTCCCAAATGATAAAACCACCGTCAAATCCCGGATAAGCTCGCGGCCCCATATCTCTCTTCGATAAAACTTAATCGTTCTTTGCATGAGGACAATTTAAGCTAATCAACCTTTCCCGTCAACATCTTTTTAAAGAATTTTAAAAAAATAGTTCTTGAGTTTTTTCTAACTTTGGCCATAGTTCTTCTAGTATGACCAAAAAAGATTTAATTGACAATATGAAAACCGCCATCGAACTAGAAAAAAAATTGATTGAAACCCAGTATGAATTAAGTCTTGAAACCTCCTCCGTAATGTCTAAAATTGTGTTTGACAAGCAGCGGCGCTTCCATGAGGGAAAACGAGAAGCGTTTGAGCGGACGCTGCAGCTTGTTAATAGACTAGCATAACTTGTGCCATATTTAAATATTATATTTGCAAAATATTTGCACATTTTATTTGCAAGTTCTAAAAAATACTTTATATTTGCTTTATGGTTACTATTCAAATGGTTGATTTTGGTGACGAAGACCGCCATGACTGGACTTTTGATGTCTATTATGGTAATCGTTTTGTCAAATCGTTTAATTCTTTAACGGCGGCTAAAGACTGGATAGAATTTACGGGCCTAAAATTAGACACAAAAAATTCTCGATTTTAGTCTTGATTTTCTCTAGTAAACCCTCTATTCTATTCAAAACTTATGGATTCCAACACTCGAATCGAATATACGAACCCCTTTGCTGGCCTCTCTCCACTGGAAAAATACAATCGCAAGCAAGCAATGTTTGCCGCGTGGGGTCGTGGCATGAAAATGCTTCACGATATTTTGTCTGAATCCGAAATGCAGGTGAAACGTGAAGCTATTTGGGCTTCCTGCGAATTGACCGAGTCTAAAGTTGAGCCAGAACTTCCCGCTTTCCACAATCTCAGCGCTCAAGAAGACTAGCGGAAAGAATAATAAAAAATAATTAAAATTATGTTGTTTTTGATTACTCTCTCTGCTATAGTTGTGCTGGCCACTATAAAAAAGGATAATTAAATGAAAAAATTTACTCGTAAAGACCTTGACTTTGGGCATATTTACTGCGAAGCGTGCGATTTGGCCGACGTTCCCTTGTGGTATCATACACGAGGACTGCAACAAACCCAAAGCGGCTACGGACGCAAGCTAACATCCCATTACAAAATCCATTTCGAGGGTAAACTTTATCGACTCTACACTACCATATTTTCTAACGTGGGGCAAAACTGGTTTACCGTCAAGGGCGAAAAGCTTTTCGTTAATTAAAGAAAAATTAAACTTCAACAACAAAATCTAAATGAAAAAAACTTCTCCTATCATCCCAGTTTCGTCCAACTTCGAACCGTTCGCCAGTGTTCAAGTGACAATCGTTAATGACCTGCCAAAACTTTATATCCAGTGCATTGACGCATACGGCTATCAGCGCGAACTGACAATCCAAGTGAAGATTGTCGATGGCGTTAGAATTGGCTACTCTCATGCCTATTTGCATCCCTACGGCAGAAGCGAGAAAAACATTAACCCGCGTCAAGCTCGCAATCTGATTCGACGATTTATTACAATCACCCAAAAATGGCCCGAATTATTATTTAACAAAAAATCAGACAGCCGAGAAACCGCCACTGGCTTCGTCCGATGGCACACGCAGCTTGTTTTTGGCTCAATCCCAACCCTCCGTTCGTTGAATAATATTTAGCTCAAATTATATTTGCCACCAAGACTCTCAAGATTTAATTTTTGAGAGTTTTGTTTTATATTTAATTAAATTTTATAAAATAATAAAAAATTACTAATAAAAAGTTTTAAAAAGTTATTGCAATTTATCTCTCAACACTATATAGTGCTCACAAGTAGAAGATAACAACAAAAAATTCAAAAAAATGAATAATCCTTTTATATCTCAAACCCGTCTTAGTCAAGACCTCGTCCCCATTTCTCCAGAGTTGGCAAACGAACTGTTGGAAAACTTCAACAGTATTAACGCCCGGAAACTTGACAAAAATGAGGCGAAACGACTTTGCCGTGCCATTTTGGCTGGTGAATGGGAAGAAAATACTGGTGCTAGAATTTTGTTCGAACAAGGGACTGGGAACGTCTTGGATGGTCAAACAAGACTTGAGGCTATTCGCATGGCTAAACAAATCGTCAAATGTGATGTTTTATTTGGACTGCATAGAAAAATTAGTTTGTATTCGGATGTTTCCAGAAAGCGCAGCTATGGTGTTACGATAGCAAGTTCCATCGGAAAAACTCGTGAAGATGTTAACGACCTATCGCACAAAGCGGCCGCGGCCCGCGTTTGGTTACGAAGTAAAAATAATTGGAAAATCAATAGATTCACTCGTGAAGAAATCAAAAACTTTGTCGTGAAAAATTTTGATGCACTTGAGACTATGGGGAAAAAGAAGACGTTTGTTCCCGCGCAACGTGCCGGAGTAGTAGGCGCCCTTGCTTTTTACTTCACCAAACATCCAAACGAAGCCCTTGAATTTTTAAGCGCACTTACAGCAGACGATGTCAGTTATATTAACATTAAATCTCCTGCGATTGTTCTGCGAAACTATCTGAGCCAAATCAACAGTAATCAACAACACTCGGAGAAACAGCTAAAAACAGACTTCCAAGCCACTTTGTTTTGCTGTTTCTGCCATTTTAACAAAAGCGAACTAGAAGCGATTGCCTTTAAAGAAACCTGGGAATAATTTCTTTAATAATTTTTCTAATAGTTCTGCTTAAGTTGCGTCCTAGCTAAAGCTAGGACTTTTTTGTTAAATAGACAATACTAATAATAAAATAAGATTGACATTATATTATTCTCTGATATTATACCTTTATGAATACAGAAAGACTTCCTAGCGTGAAAACTATTTTTAACAATCTAAGAATTCGCAAAGAACAGGCCGAAAGGATTCGGAGTATTATGGAAAGGGCCGCGCCGTGGCTTGACCGAATGCAGGCAATCAATACTGTCTTGGCTGCTCATGGTGTCGAATCAATACCTGCTGGCAAGACCATGAAATCTCCAGCTATCGCCTTTTGCAACACTGGAGAAACCTACGAAAACACAATCTTGCGTATTTTTCCTTTCGGCCAAAGCAGTTATTTCGCCGTAGGCAATTGGGGGTCCATCGTGGAGCGCGGTAATTATGCCTAAGATTTTTTTGACTTTTCTCTTGCAAAATATCCCGTCTTGTTATAGGATATTAACGTAATAAGAAAACATGAAGCCAACGAATTAACGCAGCGCACAGCGTAAGAATGCACAACAAAAAAATCGAGTAGTCCAAAACTACTGTCGTCACGGGAAGAAAAAACATAAATAATTCAATTAACATTGTTATGTGCCGAATAAGAAACCAGACCTAAAAGCAAAAGTCAGAATTGGCAGTAGGCGGGCCGCGCAATGACTTTAATATAATACATACCGTCCACGAAAATCGAAATATCCTTGACTAGTAGTGAATAATGGGAAGGTAGTGGACTAAGAGAAACCAGACGGAATCTTAGTCCACAGTCTTTTATTTAAATGTAGAATTTATTTAATTAAAGAAAAATAAAAAATTAAACAATAAAATCCCAAATATCATTTCTGAATCCGGGATGGAAAATTATGAATTTTTTAATTAAACTTTATAGTTTAAATTGCAAGAACATGTTCCAAGATGTCTTCGGACCATATCACAAAACGCAAAAACGTCTGTCAAAGATGACGCGTGATAGAGTCCCTCTTGATGATTACCAAAATTGTCGTGAAAATCGTAAAAAACTTGATAATACATAATTTTAATTAAATTTTTTAATTAAACTTCACTACTATATTTATCCGCCAAATACTGATAAACTTCTGATTCTCGGTATTCGGCGCAGAGCGCACTAGAGAAATTCTTTGCGTTCAAACGGCAAAGAAGTCTGTAACCTCTTGACCATTGGCCCGAGTGATAATCCATCAAAAAGACCGCCAGTTCAAAGTAGTTTTCCTTTTTGATTTTTCTCATGGACCTACTATAGCAGTGCGGAACTTAAATAGCAAGTTCTTTTATTGCTTTTTTTAGGGCCGAATCAAGATGGTCGTCATTTGCGTATGGATAGATATTGTGGCAAATCCAGTGTGAGCCCAAGAGAACGTTGAGGGCATCCCAGCGCAAACGTTTTTCTAAGTCTTTCGGTCGTTTTTCAAGCTCAAGCAAAGCAGTTCGATAATTTGTTATTTCATCTTTATTTTGAGCGAAAACTTGCTTGATTTGCTCGTAATGTTCGGGTTTGATTTTCATTTAGTTTTTTTAGGTTTAGAAAGAATTTTTTCTACAATCTTTCTTTTTTGTTCTTATCTGTCTTGTAACTCTTTTACGAGCTTTTGCAAATTCTGGAATGGAATGTAATTTATTTAAACTTTTTTGTTTTGGTTCATGTTTTCATGCCATTTAATAGGGTAAGTATTATTTATATTAAACTTAAATTACTTCTTTTGCTTTATATTTAACATTTTTGCGAAAGGGAACTACGTTTGCGGGATGGACTATGTTAGCAAAGTTCTCTCCCTCGAAAAAGACTTTCGGCCAGACGCCATAATGAGAATCAAAATATGCTCTGTCTGTGAAAATACCTAATCTCATCCGAGCAGACTTACTTGCCATATTTTTCTTGTGGCTGTCACTCCACCTGACAAGCGTCCCAATGGGAACAGAAGACCAATCTATAATTTTCATGAGACTAATTTAACAGAATATTGCCGAAAGTCAACAAAAATACCCCTAATTTCTTAGGGGTTGAAAGGATTTTATTTAAAGTAAATTATTATCGCCGCTCTTTTTGGGCGTTGGCAGTCGCTCGTGCATTTGTCCCAATACTGGGATTGTAGTCAGGGTCAGAAATTGTGGCGTGGCGTTTCTTGCGCGTAGCACGTTTGACTTCAAAACGACTCAGGCCACTTTGTTTGCGAGCTTTTTTACCGTTGCTATTCATAGTTTTATTAGTTGATTTTTCTTTGATTTTCCTTTTTATTACCGATGAATAACATCAGTAATCTGAGGATTGCCGATTTTCAAATCAAGCATTTTTGTTTTGGCGATGCCTAGACCGAACACCCCACGGAAAGTGTGTGAGTAATTGACACCACCGGAAGTATAGTGAACGACGGTGCAGGTTTTTTGCTTGAAAATTTCTTTCGGCATAATGTTTTAAAGTTAATTGTTTGTCTTATTGACATAATAGAGAATAACTCAACATGCACTATATTGCAAGATATTTTTTCAGAAATATGATTTGCTCGGAATCAACCGGGCGTATCCCTAGTGGTTAAGAGTCAAAAGAAGTTCCCGTGTGAATCCTAAAAAGAATCATACTGGAATTTTTTTGTTTAAATTTTTAAAAAATATTTTTTAAATAAAATTATATAAAATATTATTTAATAATATTATCTATAACTTTCCTATTTACTTCTATACTAAAATCCCTTATATTTGGCTCATGAAATTGACAGAATACTCTCTTCAAAAATGCCAAACCAACTATATCCAATCTCTTGGCCAATGCGCATCTAGCAACGAGGAAATTGGCGTCACAATTGCGCCGAACAAAGCTCAAGCTTGTGCTCAGTTTCGCGTCAGACGTCCAGACCTAAGACTCGACGATAAGGGTTATGCAAAGCATGGAGACATTACTTACTGCGTCTGTGAACCGTATTCATCGCACCAATAAATCACAAATTATTTAAACAACAATTATTTCTACACCATCTATTACGGTGGTGTTTTTTATTGTTTGTTTTTTATTGTTTATATTTATTATTTTGCTAAATAGAAAATCGCCCAGTATATTTCTACACTGAGCGATAATTTATTTTGCTCTTAATTTTTAAAAGTTTTCTGATGGCCCACTTCTGGGCGAGCTTTGTTTCAAGCTCTGGTAATGGGCGGACTTCGTTCCTCGGACATAAGTTTTTCGAGTTTTCGCTGTTAGTCCTAATACACTTATATTAGGGAAATTATTCTTCTGACAAATGGACGTATTGCGGTTCGCATTCCCAAACGTCATCGTCTTGGTCACGCACGGCAATTGTGCCGTCTTCTTTATTGAGAGCGACAACTGCCCCAGTAAACTCGTTAGGATTTCCACCAGCCCAAGCGTCTACATCAACCATGTCGCCAATTGAAAAAGTATGTAAGTAACTCATAATAAAAGTCAAATTTTTATTTATTCAAAAGAATACATGAATTATTTAATTTTTCTTTTTGAACTTCCAACTGACCCGCAGCATGTTGTTTCGGTCGTAGAAAATGCGAATCTTCATAAAATTAAATCCAAATTAAACCCAAGTCAAACATACTGAGCCATTGCTGGTTATCTCATATCCTTGCTCAAGAACCGCGTCAATATCTTCTTGGGTATATTCTTGCCAGGGCACGCGAGTTTGAAGTTGCGCCAGAAATTCTTTTTCACATTCCTCCTTCGTAGAGAGAATGACAAAGTCAACGAGGTTGTCTTTTATGACAACAATTAAAGGGGTATTCATGATTTTTTCCTTTCTTTTACTAATTAGGTATTGAGATTGATTTACCGCACGATGGGCATTTCCAGCAAATGATTTGTTTAAGACTCGCAGTGTCAGCACTGAGAGTTACTCCAGTTTTATCGCCAACAAAATCTGGCAGACCGCCAGATACCTCATTCACAAATGCGATGCTATAGCCCATTTTAATCCCACACTTGAAGCATACTGGAATAATGTTCTTATTCATGGGAAAAGAATAGCCCATAATGAGTTAAAAGTAAAGAACTTTCTTGATATTTTTAACGTGCCTCTAAAGTGGGCTTGAACCAAATTCCTTTGCTCAGAGCCACGTCTAACAACACTGGGCATTCCCCGCACAAATAAGAGAATGCTGAGTCAGTATCATAGCTGAACATCTTGAATAACTCTTCGCGAATACGTTCTGCTGAGACATTAGTAAAATCACTAATATTTAAACTAGAAATTGCATCTCGCGCCTGCTGGTCAAGACTCATTTCCTTAGTTACGCAAAAACGAATCGCCCGGAACGCACGCAGTTTATCTTCACTCAATCTGTTGGATGGATTTCCGACAAATTTAATTATTTTATTATTTAAGTCTTCTCGACCATTAAATGGGTCAATAATTTCGCCAGTTTCCAGGTCCTTTGCCATTGCGTTCATAGAAAAATCTCTTGTGGATAAATCTTCTTCTAAGGAAGATGCTAGTCGCACGCTATCTGGTCTTCTACCATCTGAATAATTCCCATCTATTCTAGCAAGTCTTACGTCGCACGAGCCAAAATCATGAAGTTTACAACGAATAGTTAAATATTCTGGTTTTAACAAAAATATTTTACCTCCAAGTCTGATAATTTCAGTTTCAACTTCATCAAAACTCGGTCCTAAACATACTAAATCAATATCTTTTGGCTTAAGATTCAAATATTCGTCTCTAACACAGCCTCCGATTTTGTAAAACTTATATTTAGATTTCATAGTTTGGCGTTAAATGGAAATCAAATTAAGATATCAGAACTTATGGCGGATAGTTTAAAAGCCAGGGCTATTTCTAATAAACTTAATTTAAATTTGAACACGGTAAAGAACTGTATGAGAAGACTCAAACTCCAAAAATAGGAATTTCCATCCCTAGTTTTTTAAAACCATTTAAAGTTTGCTCGGTAGCCCGTTGCAGAAGCTCTGAGGGACAATCAACAAAAATAGGCAATAATGCAAATTTTTCCTTTAGATAAATCCTAGCAAAGTTGGGGTCGTGTGCCACAATAGACTCTGTATTATTTATTAAATCACAAATTTTAATTAGCTTGGCGTCTTGACTAATGGTTGCTAGACGTTTGGCTTCCTCCGCGTGCCGCTTGGCACGATTCCAAGTAGGATATTTCTCTTTCGTAAAAACATCGGTGAGTTCGACTACAAGATTAGCTACGTTATCTCCAAACTTAAGACGAATTACAGTTTCGTTGTAAACTGTTGGGCATAAATGGGTTATATCTTCGATTATGTCGTGAAGATGCGCCGCGCAAATCATATCCTCAGAACCCCCAGCTTTGGCCACGACACTGGCCACCGCGTCCGTGTGGGTCCAATAGGACTCTCCAGTATATTTTCGCTTTTGGTCTATGCTATCATGCGCCTTATGGGCAAATACTTGGGCTCGTTCAATTTTCGTCATATATCTATACTATCAGAGTATTTTAGGAAGTCAACAATAAAATAAAAATACAACTAAAGAAATTATTTCTCTAACTGTATTTCTATTGCTTGAGACTCAGTTTTTTGCACTGAATATCACCTATTACTATTATCCTTTTATTGTGCGCCCCAACTATTTCGTAAATTGGAAGGCCTCGAAATTTGCAACGTTTCAAAAGATTTAGACCACTTTGCCGGTATATCCCAATATATTCTTTTGCCCGTCCCGTTAATGTTGCGCCAGATAGTGCTTCACTTCCGCGTAAGAGCGCTTGCTGATACGAGCCTTTGCAAAGTTTCAGCGCTTCGGTTAGAACATTTTCGTCATTGATTATTGAATAGCTCATAATAAGAACAATATCACAGAAAGTTAAGAAAGTCAACAGCAAATTTTAAAATAAAAAAAGCAATTAAAGAATTATTCTCTAACTGCTCTTTATGATTAACGTTTCCCCAAACGCTAAATTTATCAAATTAAAAATTAACTCTTATTGGCGAACAGTTCAACAAAGGGTAAAAACAAACCCTAAAAAACACGCCAACTCCGAGGCTTATGATATTTATTTGTTTTTGGCAGAGCAACCAACTCCAAGAGTTAAAATGAGGTTAAATTAGTAAAGGATTAGTAAAGTATTATTTTATCGCGCCCCATGTTGTCAGTTGAAAATTCAGAAAATTCAATTTCAGAAAGATTTTTTCCTTCATATTCGCTAGGAGTAGAGTCCCCTTCTTCGTCTTCTGTCTCGACTATGTTATTTTTAAAATATTCCAAAACAGCACTCAACAAACTACTCGCGCTGTCACATGTAACTCCGTAAGTCGTTCGACCAAACATCCCGCGCCCGGAATAGTTTTTATAAATCTTAACCTCTTGGTCATTTTCTTGTGCGGCCAGAGCCAAAAACTCAGCAAGTTCTTTTGTCATAGTGATAGACTACCAGATTATTGAGGAAAGTCAAGGACTAATTAACCAAATGACAGTTATCAATTGAGGAAACCGGAATCGACTTTTTGTTGATTTCGACGCATGGCATCCCATCGTCATCTCCAAAAATATCGTCAAAAGTAAAATCGACTTCCTTTCCTTTATACTTCCCAGAAAATTTCAATTTAGAAATATTTTCTACTGGCTGGACCATGTCATAAGGAAAATACGAATCATTGACTGGGTTATCAATTGTATCTCCATCCTCATCCTCAAAATCTGTTTGGTCCCCCGCGACAAATTCTTGAGACTCTAATTCCCCAGTCTCAGAATCAATGATTTGAACGACATAACCAGTAGTAATCTTTTTTATTTTCATAGTGCAACTATATCACATCTGGTTTGAAAGTCAATGTTAATTTTCCGCAATATCGAAATATTTATCTGGGTTCTCTTTCTCTAACCTTTTAAGGCAACGAACCGCACAATCTTTATCGTGAAATGTACTTGGAACTTTGGAGAACGCGACTGCAACGAAATCCCAAGCTTCTTCGCTCGGGTCCCAATATAATACAGTATAAGATATGATTTTATTATTTGGTTATTTATTCTTCTTGTCTGAAATCATCGCGGCGGCCACGCATATCGACGCGCACAAAAAAGATAGAAACATTGCGACGCAAAGAAAAATATTCATATTAAATTAGTTATTTATTAGTAAACCTCACCCTTTTCAGTTCTTTCTGAAACAGCTTGGTCGAAGAGAAAACCTTAACAAAGAGTCTAGCTTTTTCTATTTCAATAGCTTTTTCTACTTTAGACTCATCAAACCAACCGTGAAATTGTTCTACAATTTCTTTTTGCTCATTATTTAATTCTTTATATAACTGAACAATAAAACTACGAAGAATCTTTGTTAGAGCTTCGGCGCTCTCTAAGTCATGCAGTCCCATACAAAGCTTAAAAGTCGAATCGAGCTTCGCAATGCGACGCATTGAGCAATTGAATTTTTCCGTATTCATAATTTTACTAATTTGTGAAATTTTTTAATTATTTGTATTTGTAAAATTGGGCCCTGTTGGGCTCGAACCAACGACCTAAGAATTATGAGTTCTTTGCTCTAACCAACTGAGCTAAGGGCCCGAAATTTAGATAATGTTCCTATTCAGCTTTTAAAATAAGCTACTGAGCGATTTTTCATTCGCTCAAAAACAGATTTAACATCGTGTGGCATGTTGCGCTCAACATTCCCATTGGCGCGGCACGTTGCTTTCATAATCCCTGTTTCCTTATCAAACTTGTCGCCGTGGGAGAGATTCGTAAAACTCCAACCCACAACATTTTTTGCCGTAGCGACAACGACTCCTCGCGGCATTCCCTTGTATTTACCACGCTTAACTCGGACATATTCAATTAGTGTGTTCATAATTTATTGTGCTATCTTACTACAAAATTCTCTGAAAGTCAAACTATTCTATTTCAAAAGGTGACAGTCCTTCTTTGTTAAACAAATCCAAATCTTTTTTTAATGATGCTAATTCATTTTTTCGTTTAGTAATAGCTTCCAACAAGTCTGATTTAACTTTATTCTCCATAAACTCCTGTGTTTTTTCGGGAGTCCTTATGTAATCAGGAGAACCTCCATATCCCCCATCTGTTACAAGCCAACTTGGGAATGGTTTTCCCCCATTTTCGTTCCTATAATCTTGCTCGTCCTCTCTATAAGCAAGCAAATATAAATCAAGAGAAGGGACTTCAATAGCGTGAGGGTAATTTAGTTTATTCAAATCACTCATAAATTTTAAAAATTACTCCTCTTCTTGTTTTGGCCATCCTTCAAAAACAAAACAAGTATTACCATTGTATTTGTCTTGCTTGAGGGTTTTAGACAGGTCATCTGTCTCTACTCGGTCGAAAGAAGTAATATAGTTAGTGTGACCACCAATTCGAAAGACGTTGGCATAAACAATCGTGTATTTTTTCATAAACCTAGAGTATCAGAAAATCTAACAAAGTCAAGATATTTTATTCCCCTTCCCGCTAATTTAAATACCAGTTTGATATTGTTCCAGGGAGAAAGTTTCTCCTTAGATACATTTTGCCAGAATTAGTTTGTTTGACTTTACTTGCGGCCGCTTGTATTGGATTACCAAAGCAAAAATATTGAACGACATCAATCTTTTGTTGGATAGCTCCTACGCCATAAATTGTCCCAGATTTAAGAATCCAAGTAATCCTAAATTGATGTTCCTTTATGATGAATTGTTTAAGTTTTTGGAGTAATTTCATAGACGCACTATAACAAAACTTGAGCAAAAGTCAAGGATATTCTTAAAAAGTTACAGAGTTAGGATTCAAACCTAAATTTAGTTTAATTTATCAAATATCCTTTTTGATAATTAGAAAACTAAGACCATCGTAGTGATGAGTAGATTACCTCAACCCTTTGGTCTGGCACTTTATCAATGCGCTGCTTTATCTGTTAGCTACTCTGCAAAATGAAAATATCAAAAGATTGCTATGAAATCAAGATGTTTTTTAGATTTTCTCCAACCATCTGTTAATGAATGACAATTGCAACAAAGTAATAAAATGGCAGACTTGACGCAAAAAACGTTAGTCTGCCAATTAAATCGTAGGCCGTGAGGGATTCGAACCCCCAGTGTTTCTTATGTATCGCAGCTTAAATGCGATGTGTTTCGCCAATTTCACCAACGGCCCAATGATACGGTTTATTCTAGTTTCATCACCGTAAGTTTTCAAATATACTAGACTCTAGTTAGTCATTATATTCGCCGTTCGTCAGACTAACAATTGAGAACGAGCTACATTAGTAAGGCTAGCTTATCAAGGGAACCAGTTTTACTAAATAACAAAATTATTTTTCCAAGATTTTAAATTTTACCCATAAAAAGCTATCTTTCGCCGAACCAGATTTAGCACCCCCAACAAATTTGTGCCAGTGATTACCAGAATCAATAATCTCCGCTTCTGGAAATGTCAGTAAAACTTTATTTATCAAAGATTGAGCGTCTTTAATTATCCCATAAAAATAAGACACATGATAACGAAAAATTCCTTTTGATTTTCTCACATACTCTGGACTGACCCCAAGTTTTCTGGATACTTCTTCAGATTTCATAATCTTTATTTTTTATCAACCACAAACATCCAAAGCCCGCTACTGACGGTCGAAACATATTTCGCTGTGCCTGTAGTCCCTACTGGAATAATTTGATTGTGATTCCAACCCATTGGGAATTCTCTTCCATCTTCAAGCTTCGCTACGGGTTCGCGTTGGCCTGGAATTCCAGCAAAAGTGATTTCCGCACTATAGACTTTTTTACTCATTTTAAATTGGTGTCCCTATCCGCTTTTAACGGAATTACCTAGCTCAATATTTCGCAGAAATATCTAAATCGCAAAATAGCAGGAGTCGGGACATTAAAATGCTGGCACGATTGACATTGCATCGCTCACGCCAGCGACTAAACAGTCCGCTTACCCTTAAGCTACATACTTAAAGGGAGAAGTCCGTTCCCCAGTTTTTTCGCACCAAATGTTCTTGGCTTGCGCCGCGAACCATTCTGAATTTTGCGGTGCGGTGTCCCCTCCTTGGTCGATGCGAGCTGGATTGAAAACTTGGAGCGCTGTGTCGGTTTTGGCGACCACGATTCCGGTATGAATCTGGTAGATTTTGACCGCGCCATTCTCGTTTTCCTCTCGCTTCATGACTTTGACCGTTGAGAGATTTACGTTGTATTGTTCCGTTGCAGTAATGTTTAGCATGTTTATACTGTAGCTCTTCTTTAGTGTTCCGTCAAGCCCTTTTCTGAAAACTTTATCGATAAGAATATTATTTAAATAATAAATTTTAAATATATCTCTTGACTTACTTACTCTTATACTATATCTTGCACGTATGAAAATTTATGAAAGTCTATCAGTGGAGTTAGCCTACCAAAATCTTGGCTCAACTTGGCTAATGATTCTACGTGGTACAAAGAACGATATTGAACTTACCTTCAATGGACTGTATAATCTTCGTGCCACAGACGGCAGTCTTACTTATCAAAACGAAGCCAAAACTATGGCTACGTTTTGGAGTAGTAAAGAAAAGATGAAAAGATTTTTTCAGAATAAATATTCTTTTGCTAATGGCAATGCACAAAAAGTTGAAATAGACTTATTTTCCAACCAAAAACTTGAGCAACTTAAGCAAAATCAAGAAATATTTAAAACATTTACTTCTAATAATATTTGCTCATATGGCAAAGGGATAATCAATGCTGAACGCCCCGATGACGATTTTAGGGACGCCACATGGAAGTTTCAAACTAACGTGAAAACCGAAAAAGTTGAAGAATCAGTAGAAGAATAAGCCTAATACTCACAAAAAAGCTCAGAAAATCAATTCTGAGCTTAAAAATTGTTTAAAATTTTACTTATTTTTTAAATAATTCCCACACTAAACTTAGACCGCCCTTAGCTAGTTCAAAAATTACCGGGATAATCACCGCGATAAAGGCGACTATTTTTTTAATATCGCCGCGAAATGTTTCTAATTCAGCTATTTGTTTAGAGTGATTATTTAAAATAGATATGTAAGTCTCTATTTCCTTCTTCTGATTACGATGTTCTTCGATTAACCCAATAGATTGATAAGAGCCGAGCAAAGCTTCGGCGACTTTCAATTGAGATTCTTTTACTTCCTGTAAAATATTGCCCTGCTCAGTTATTTGCTGCTTCAGTAACGCTAGTTCGGCTTTTTCTTCCATACTCATGTTATTACACAATAGAAGAAATATATTATTAAATAAATTATTATTTTTTTCTAATTTATTTTTCTTAATCGAACTCTATTGTCCTTACCCCTGGCATAATAGTTACTTTCCCTAACGCTGTCCTGACTATCGTTGGGGGCGCGGGATTACCACGAAAGTATTTGTCCGCTTTATGGCCAAGAGTCCACAAGCAAGACGACCATTCTTCTCCGTGATGTTTGACATTATTACCGTGTTTAGCATAGCATACTAAATGAGCAACCTCATGGGCACAAGTATTAGAAACAACTTCTTTAGTAAATCTAACTAAATCATCACTATATTTAATTAAATTTTTGCCCAAAAAAGCTAATCCTTTTACTCTTTTATTTTTTATCCCAAACTCTACTTTGGGATATGGTAAATTCAATCCTAGCTTAGAATTGGACATATCCATGTATCTGCGAGTCTCTTGCTTACAGAACTCCCGAAGCTCAAAAGAATTCATAAAACTTACAATAATTACTTTTGTTTTATTTTTTATTATGCTTGTTGGGCAAGAGCTTTCAAATATTCGATGCCTTTTGTTGTGATGATTCGACCGCCCGTATCAATAGACATTAGGCCAAGACGTTGAATATAAATTTCGCAATCGCGTTGCAGTGCCTCTCTGCTCAACCCAGTCTTAGCTGACAAAGCGGTCAAAGAAGTCCCTTCATTTGTTTGAGCGAGAATTTTTAAAATATTTATTTCAATATCGTTCAAGCCAAAAGGTTTAATGCCCAGAGCATATTTTAGCTCCTCCCACTGTGGCCGACCAAACTCAAGACCACCACGCAAACATTGCTTAATTTTAACTGACATTTTTTGAGCCGCCCGAGCATTGCCACGAAGAATAGAGGCGACCTCAAAAATAACATCATCTTTCAATTGGACGGGGATGGTCTCATGAGTAACAACGCTTCCGCTCTTCGTCACAAATTCTTGTACAAGATTTTTCTGAACAATAGTCGCCAAATCTTCTCTCGTGTATGGGGCCAAACTAATTTGCTCCAGCCTATCCTTGAGCGCGTGAAAAACCAAATGCGATTCGCTCGTCGCAAATAGAAACGTTTGGCGACGAAAATCAAAATCAACAATATATTCATCTAGTGCAAATTGCGTCCTATTTTCTGAATTAGGATTAAGAATTGTTAACAACGCCATTGTTACATCACGCGGAATCTCGCTCGCCTCATCGAAAAGAATCGTGATGTCTTTATCTTGAACGTAAGGAATAATAATAGCATTGATAAATGCTTTTACATTTTTTATTGTTGAGCAGTTAACTTCCACAAATCCCTTTTTCCTTGGTCGATTAGTCTCTGGATTGATAACTACGCTACCATCTTCATCGAACAATACAAGCTCACGCGCAAATTCTTTCGCTATCGTAGTTTTTCCTTGTCCCTTATCGCCAACAAACAACAAATTCGGAGCAATATGGGTAGATTTGTATGAATCAACATAAAATCCTAGTTCGCGTTTCGCATTTTCCTGTCCAATGATATTTTTAAACATGGCTAAATAGTATGCTTAAATTGAGTGAAAGTCAAGAGATTTTAAGTATTAATTTAAATTTTAATTAACTAAAGTAACTCAAGAGAGCCCTTCGCCAGATGAAAGGCTCTCTGGAATCACCATAGTATGAAATATTAAATTATAATATTCCAATTAAAAACTA
>Ga0302292_1000934_pt1 | contig 19637 bp, 16 predicted proteins | sample III_Fen_N2_1_FD_194553 | JGI IMG/M metagenome (GOLD analysis project Ga0302292, IMG submission 194553) | Peat permafrost microbial communities from Stordalen Mire near Abisko, Sweden - III_Fen_N2_1 | ecosystem: Environmental > Terrestrial > Soil > Wetlands > Permafrost | place: Sweden: Abisko...
CACTAATTGATTTGTATGCGAAAAGGTATTCTTCTTTGTCGCTATACAATAGAACTTCATCAAATGCAGTTGATTTGTCAAGCGTATACACCGCCAAATCAAACCCGGACTCATCTTTCACAACCTCACCGAAACCTTGTTCCAATAATTTTGCAGCCACATTACCGGCCATAAACCCAAAAGCATTCTCAAAACGTCCTCTAAAATCAAATATCATAACTTAATGCCTTTTAAAAATCCTTCTTCAGCCAACCAACGCAACTCTTTTATCCGTTTCACATACTCATCATCATCGAGCATGTCAGGGTTATCTTTAAAAAAGAAGCGTATCATGGCATCATACATCTGTGTAATTTCTTCAAACTCGCAGCCGTCAGCCTCTTTGAGAGGTTTTATAGATGACGACTGCTCTAGCAGTTTTTTACGATAGCCTTTCTTACCGGGATAAGTTCAGCAACACCGGTCAATGCTCCGTAGAACAGACCGTCATCGGCCAATACTTCATCTTTCGAAGATAGCACACAAGCTTTTACTAAAATTTCGTCAGCTTTCTTTGGGTCTGTATCTGCATATCGGCGATACTGACCAACAACTGTACGCGTAGGAACAACAGCTAAAATAGCCTTGTAAGATGTTGCCTCATCATCAAGCGGGAGCTCAATAATTCTTACTTTATCACTTCCATGCTTTGCTTTTGCTTCGTCAATCATGGTTTGGGTAATGCCTTCCGGCAATACAATTTCTTTATTGTTTTTCATTGTGTTTACTTTTTTTAAATAGAGTTTAAACTTGTTTTAAAATACCTTCCCAAAGTTTATTTTACCTTTGGGAAGGTGTATTTTTGGGGTCACAGCCCGACATTCAGTTGAACATCCAGTGTGAATAGATCGTATTCATTTTCTAGCTCACCATCATTGGTTACACTACGTTTATTGCCTTTAAATTTGGCAATAACCAAATCGTGAATCAACTCATTTTCTGCATTTGCAAAAGTGATATTGATAGGGAAAGGACGTATTTTAGCTAAGTCACCATTAGGAGCAACCTTTTCAAATTCGGCAACCACATCAAGAGGAAGCGTTATTTTAGAGGTCATTTCTTTGCCACCCATTCTCCAACCACGAGGTTCACGCTTAATTCCTTTAGCGTATTCATGCGCATATTCGTAACCATATTCAATGGCCGATGGATTAGCATCAAATAACCCGGCAAGCGTTACAACTACGTCGCCCGATGAGTAAACCTCACCCATTCTTCTAACTCTCGACATACTTAATTACTTTTAAGGTTAATAGTTCCTTTTATCTCATTCACGCATCCGGTTGGAATTACTCCAAATTGCACATTTAGCACCTTTTCAACCAATAAGTCACTATTGGCATCTGTCGATGTTTCACCATCCGAAATCAGACCTTTTCCGGCAAAGAACTTGAATATTTCATTGCCTAAAGCATTGTAATACCCAACCATCCCGCTGGGCAGTTTTCCGGCATCAAGTTCAACAGGCTTTTTCACTTCAGGTAAATAGGCCAAACGCAATGCACGCTTTGCCATATCCATTGTATGACTGTAGTAAATAGTGTGTTGATTCATATTGCCGTCAGCATCCATTACAATTGGCGCACAAGTATGGCCATCGTTCCACCAATAACCGGAAAGCCCGGTGTATTTGATTGGGAACACATAACCCTTTGCATTCATAGTTTCCAAGCTTTCATACACCTCTGTGTATTTTTTGTGATTGGATAAACCACCCACAAGCCACGAACCTAATGTCGAATTCGTCAGGTTTTGAGTAGCCACTTCACCGGGGTTTCTATTCCATGCTTGAGCGGCTATGCAGCCCAGGAACGTACCAACATCAGCAAACTTTTTACCAAGTGCCGAAGTAATGCCATCGGCATACGTCCAGTCCTGACCACAAACAAGCGTTACCTTGTGAGCCGAAAGAGCAGCTTCACCAACAGTCAAGTCGCGTAAATCAGCCAAAGCCGAAAGCGTGTCACCAATTCCTCTACCTTCCAAAATGGTATGCAACGGCATGTCATGCGTATCGCACCAATCAGCAAAAGTTTGTAAGGCAGGTATAGCCAGTTTTACATCAGCATTCAGACCGTCTACTAACGTTTCAACGTATGCAGCTTCTGGGTTAAACATAAATGCAATATCAGATATTGCACCCGATTCCAACACCAACGCTTTGGCGTTTTCAATCATTTCAAGTGGCGTGTCAGCTTTATCAACCAACATAAGGTGCAAGGCTTTGCCCTCACCCGCCATACGGTAAAATTCGGCAATGTGGCGATAAACGCGCACATCGTTGGCCGTGTCATAAGCGGCATCAATTCCTAACGCCACAGCGTCAGAAGGTCGAAGCAACTTATAGGCAGTAGCCAATGCAGCCTTACCCGTTCCGACAATGGCAACACCGCCTCCGATTAAGCCGAATTCACGACTTTCACCGGAAACGTTGTTTCCTATTTTACCTTCAGTTATTGTTACTCCACGTAATGTGCTCATTACTCAGCAGCTTTAAGGGTTTCTAACTTTTTTGCGCCGGCTTCAAGCACAGTGGTACGCTTTTTACCTTCGTTCTCAGCGTCAATGATAGCTTGCACAGCTTCCGCAGTTTCCGCGGCTTCAATAGCAGCAATTAATTCGTCTGCTTTATTAGACTCTTTAGACTTTTCAGAATTAGAACTAATGTCAACTTTTGCATACTTGTCTTTATCGCCTTTTACCGACTGTTTTGCATTGACTTCTTCAGTGAAAAACTCACCGGATTCATTCACAAAAATTTCTTTTGCTTTGAATTTAGAAGCAAGCTCTTTGGCTTGCTTCTTGATTTCTTTAGTTACTTCCATAAATTACCTCCTTACACGGATATTTTATCCGAAATTATTGCACCAATATACTCAGCACGTTTTGGAACGCAGATGAAATAATGGCGATAGTTTAACGTGTTAGCCTGAGTACCTGGATTAGCTTTAGCCTCGCTGAAATACTGCTTTGTTTTACCGGTTTTCTTTCCAATGTTAGGCGCATAGAATGCAACAGAAGCCCGAAAATCTGTACCTGCTACAGGGATAGACCCAAAACTTTTCTTTGCTCCTGTAGTCGCATTGAAATATGGATTAGCAACATATTCGTAGATTTCAAAACCAGAAACATTGGCAATTTTACCTGTGGTATAATTGTAATACTGGTTTTCAAATTTTTGGTCGAAGTTCAATAAATCGTTGATGTGGTCAGGACACAATACCAAACGACGTCCACCTTCAGACGGGATTTCAAGATCATCAAACGCTTTCTTCAAAGCATTCAAATCTTTCCTTGTCAACATTTTTCTTCCAGTTCCATCATCCGCTCCAGTCGTTTTAAGAACTGGTGTTTTTGCAGCATCATGAGCAGTTGGCGCAATGGCATGTATCGCTTTTGCATATTTCTTTTTCAAAATTGCAGTCGTATGAGAACCTGTAGCAGCATCTACTTTGTCGTATGAAGCTCCCATGGCAGCATCATCGCTTATACTGGTTTGCTTAGTTTGATACTTGTCAAGTGCAATAGTGGCAGTATCATCCGTGTACTCCTGAAGAGCCAACGGGTAAGTGTCATTATTGATAAGCACATCCGGCTCAAAGTCGGTTGTTGGTACGTAGATGATGTTCTTTTCAGTATCCGTACCCTCACCAAGAGTAACTACGTCGCCGTTGATTTCAGGAATACCATCCAACCAAGGTGCGCTATCAGCAGATGTGAGCTTTTTCTCTACACGGCCAATCCATACATCAGGAAAATTCTTTGGCATAATTGTAATTTTTTATATTTGTAATATGATAATTTGAGTTTAAAGTAGCTTTAAAATCTACTTAACAGGTTGGGAAATGACCAAATTCAGCTTTATATAAGCGATTGTAATCATCTTTACGTTCAGCTTTGAACTTAGCAATAGCATCATCGCCCAGGGCAACAAGTTCATCGAAGTTTTTAGGCTCACCTTCTTGCTGTCCACCATTACCAGAACCACCAGGAACAATAAATTTTGCAAGGTCAGCCTTTGGTTGCATACCTTCCAATACCATTGACAGAGCTTCAACGCCACTGGTCTCGCCAATGCCTTTGTAAGCTGCAACAACATCTTCCAGTTTCTGTCCGGGTTGAAGTGTAAACTTCGACTTGTTTTTTTCAATCAAAGCAGTTATAGCAGCTGTAGTTTTTGCCTTAGCAGTAGCTTCAAGGTTTGCAACCTTGTCATTCAATGCTTGGAACTTTTGCTGCAATGCCGCCAGAACTTCAGTTTCTGGACTTTCGGCTGTTACACCTGTTAGTGCAAAAGCCGCAATCAATAATGCTACATTCATAATTTTTTTATTTTCGTTAATAATAGAATCCTTATCAAGTGATGCAGCATATTGGTCATAAATTGACTCTACCTGCATATTTTCGATAGTTTGCTTATCCAGTTCCTTCAGGTTCTTTGCGACCGCACTCACCTTCTTACCCACAAAACCGTACGACACCATTTCATCTGCATTCAACCAGTGGTCTTTACCATCAAACCACAATGCCTTAACTTCATCTTGCGTTTTACCGGAACGTTCCGAAACTACTTTGATAAAATTATTCTCCATATCCTGGAGCAGCTTAGCAGTATTCAAGTGAGCATCTGCATCACCCATTTCGCCCGAACTTGGTCGGTGAACCATACCAAAAGCGTTCTCGGCTATTTGAATATTTTCAACTGGAATATAAGGCAGAATAAAGCACCCCATTGAAGCGGCTAACCCATCAATAATGATATTGATTTTAAGATCAGACCTTCCAAAAGCATTACCAATCACATTACCTTCGAATACCGACCCCCCATAGCAATGCCAACGGATAGTTAGTTCTTTGAAACCGGCAGTTTCTAAACCGTCAAGAAACGATGTAAATGTGTCTCCATTGGCAAACCAGCCTCCAATGTTACCATAGAGCTTTGTTTCGGCATGAGTATTTGTAATTTTCTTGTAAAGCATGTGTATTTGTCGTTTGTAAAACTTTAAAGCGATGCAAACTTACACCACTATTCAAGCACTACAATCACCAGTATTAAAGCCGCTTTATAAAACTTTAAAGCCGCTTTAAAGAATAATAAAGCGGCTTTATTTCACACAATCAAATCCATACTAATGAAGCGTATTTTTGCATAAATAATCTGTATTAAGATGGCAAAGAAAGTAGAAAACAAAGCAAAAAAAGAAGTGAGTCAGACTGAAATCAAGTATGCCGAGTCGCTCTATGTTGAAAAAGGAGTAAGCCCACAGGCCATTGCACTTGAACTCGACCGGAATATCAAAACGATTTATTCATGGCGCGATAAATACAACTGGGAAGAAACGAAAGAGCTTTTTGAATCCGGTCCGATGGAGCTCAAAAAAATATTGCTTAAGGAAGCTGTACGGATTGTAAAGGGTGAAAAGTCGCTTGATGATAATGGTCAAGCAAAACCAGGCATTGATGCCGACTCACTGAGTAAGGTGATGAAAGCCTATGACTACATGAATAAAAAGCTTTCAGTCGAAGTATTCCGGGATGCCTTTGTTGACTTCGACAATTGGATGACTACCATAGACCCCAAAGTTGCTTTTGAGTTTACCAAATACCATAAAATGTTCCTTCAGGATAAAATTAGCCAAGAAGCATAATGTCATCAATTAAGCACAATAAGATATTAGCCGATTACGATAAGCACTGCATTCGTATTGGTCAGGCTACATCTATCAACCTGAACGAAAGTCATGTTGATAAGATGAACCGTATTGCTGACCTTGAAAAAGACTATATTCGTTGGTTTGAGTACTATTTCCCGAACTATGCAAAGAAAAAGTCAGCTTCATTTCATAGAAAACTGGCCAATGCCATTATAGCAAACAAAAAGATAAAGGCTTTAATGGAGGCTTACCGCTCATCCGGTAAATCAGTACACATCGACCTTGGTATTCCTTTACACTTATATCTAGCCAAAAAAGACTTGCATTTCATGTTGTTGATTGGTGAAAATGATAAAAAAGCAAAGGCACTACTTTCAGGTATTCAGGCACAATTGCAATATAACCATCGTTTAAAAAACGACTACGGAAACAAGTTCCAACAGGGAGACTGGTCTGACGGTGACTTTATGACATCCGATGGCGTCCGTTTTATGGCCATTGGGTTTGGAGTATCACCACGTGGAGCACGTGAAGGTGCTGAACGTCCTGACTATATTGCAGTGGATGACGTCGACAACAAGAAGCACGTCAAAAATAATGAACTAATGTCCGAAGCAGTTGACTACATCAACGAGGACATTATGGGCTGTTTTGATTCCGATGACGATGCAACTGAACGTTTTGTATATGCTAACAACAACTTCCACAAAAACTCTATTACCAATCGGTTAGTAGAATTCTTTAAACTCAAAATAAAGGAAGCAAAGGCCGCAAAAGAAAAGACTGACTACTTTCATTTACGTGTAGATGCTGTAAAAGACATCAATACATTTGAACCAACATGGCCTGAGAAGACATCGGCAGAGTACTGGAAAAAGAAATTTGCATCAACAACCTACCGGTCATTTATGCGCGAGTACATGAATACTCATGTATCCGAAGGTAAGGTGTTTAAGGCTGAATGGTTGCAATATACAAAGATATTACCATACAAAAAGTACGATGCTATTGTGGCTTATGGTGACCTTTCGTGGAAAGATGAAGCATGTCATAAATCACTTGTATTCCTAGGCAAAATAGGCCGTCAATTTCACATACTTCACGTATTCTTTAGACAAACATCACGTACACAATTAGCTTCATGGTTATACGATATTTTCGAGGATAAAAAACTAGATCGTGAATCAATTCAATACATGATTGAAGGCTTATTTGCGATGTCCGAATTTGTCAATGACTTCGACGAAGAAGGTGACCAACGTGGATATTACATACCAGTTGTACCATCAATGCGTACAAAAGCAGATAAGTTCGACCGTATCGAAGGTATATCCGGTTTCTTTGAACGTCGGAACACGTTTTGGAATGAAGCTGAAAAAGACACAGCAGATATGGAACTGGCAAAAGAAACCTATTTAGCTTTTGAAAAAGGGGCTAGAATACCTCTTGACTTTCTTGACGCTTTGCATGGAGCATTTACAGAAGTCAATGCAATATCATTTGTGGCTAAATTTGAAATTCATACAACTAAACGCACAACGTTTCAAAAAAACAGATACTAATGGCACGATTTCTACAAAAAGAAGACTATGCAATGCAAGTCAAGTCTGAAATAATCAAATTACTACTCACTTCAAATGATGATGAGTGGTTTCAGGTAGCAGCATTAATAAGGGCTGAGAATACAGCTATTTCACAAATAAAAAATCGTATCGGAAAGCGGTATGATTGCGCCCAGGTATTTGCACCGGCAGGTGAACCAGATGAACGCGACCAATGGATAGTAACAATAACTATCGACATTGCATTATATCACCTGTACAGCAAATCAGGCTCAAAAGATGTACCACAACACCGACAAGACCGCTATCAGGATGCCATTGATTGGCTTAAAGATGTAGGTAATGGTGAAACTTTAGCCGACTTACCTACACTAGTAGACGAGAATACAGGCGAAGCATATAGCGAATTCAGGCTATCAAGTCGTAAACCTGAGAATCATAAATGGTAACTTTAAACTCACTTTAAAATGAATATAAACGAAAGATATGCCCAAAAAAAAGGCTATTCAACTCCAACAGCAGCTGCAACTTCATCGCCTAGCAACGACATTATTTTAAAACTTGTACAAGAATTTCAAGACAGAGGACGTAAAGGGATTGACAAGTGGAGAAATGGACTAAAGCTAGCTGAGAACCCTGATGACCCTCGTTGGTATTTATTACAAGACTTGATTGATGACTTGGTTTTAGATGCTCACTTATCATCTGTTATTGATGTTCGCAAGTTGGGTACATTGAATCACCCGTTTTATGTCACCGATATAAATACAGGTGATAAACTTGACGAACAAACCAATTTTCTAAACAAACAATGGTTCTATGAGTTTCTTGACATGGCTCTAGATGCTATTTTTAGAAAATATACAGTCGTTCAGCTATTTAATGAAAATGGAGTTATACGTTTATCATTGATTCCACGTCGTAATATCTGTCCGCAAAAAAAACGTCTATATTTAGAAGTCGGAGGCAATACATTCATTGATTATTCGGCCGAAGCTGATGTAATTGAAATATCACACAGTTCAAAGTTTGGTTTAATTAATACAGTTGCTCCGAATGTTATATGGAAACGAAACCTTATGCAGTCAAATGCTGAGTTCTCAGAACGTTTCGGAATGCCTCTTATCACAGCTACTACGGCCAACAAACAGGATGTAGATCGGATTGATGCTGGCTTAAAAACCCTTGGAGAGTCAGGAACTGGAGTATTACCAAAAGGCTCTGAGATACAGGTTCACGCGCTGGCCAATGCTGGAAATCCCGAAAAGGTATATCTTGACCCGGCTAAGTTTCACGATAACCAAGTCTCAAAGTGTATGATTGGTTCAACAACCATGGTCGATGAGGGTGCAAACCGCTCACAAACGAGTGTACACCAAGAGACATTGGACGATAAAATATCAGCTTCAGACAAGCGTATGATTATGTTTGTTGTAGTCGATCAGCTTTATCCTGTATTACAATCATTTGGTTTCCCATTCGACAACACTAAAATGTCATTCAAATTTGATGATAATGAGGATTTGTCACTTACCGAACAATGGAAAATCACTTCAGAAGCACTAGCTCATTATGATTTAGATGAAAATGAAGTGATGAAAACATTCAATTTGCCTATTACAGGTGTGAAGCAAAATACAGGTGGAGGACTGTCCGGAAATTTCAAGTAAGGAAACAACCTGGGGCAAAGGTTGTTTCCCGTGCCTTATACGAATACTCATGCCCGGACTGCGGTGGAACTCACCCAACGGCTACAGTTACATTACCGCCTGACTATTTCGGAAAACTCACACCTGAAGTTGAAAAACTTATCGGTTCAGTTCATTCAGGAACAAAGCCGGGTAATTCAATACTGAAGTTGATTGGCGGTTTACTGACCGATAAAACAAGTGAGTCATTCAGCAACGTTGCAGTTGATTGGACAACGCCTGATGCCGAAATGCTCACACGCCTGACGCGTGATGTATGGAGTTTCAGTGCAGCAAAGGATTACCAGCAAATGCGCGACTTAACGCTTGCTTTAAAAGACGAAAACGGCAAGTTACGCGAGTTCGAAGCATTCAAAACAGAAGCGCAAAAGATTTGCGAGAAGTATAACGAAACATGGTTGCGTACTGAGTATGACATGTCAGTTGCTTCATCACAGAGCGCATCGCGTTGGGTTCAGTTCACCAAAGATGCAAAGGACATTCCATTTTTGGAGTATCAAACTGTTGGCGATGACGCTGTACGTGCAAGTCATGCCGTATTAGATGGTATAGTTCGCAATATCAGTGACTCGTTTTGGTCTATTCACTACCCACCAAATGGTTGGGGATGTCGCTGTGAAGCTATTCAAGCACCCGGTGCGCATGGAAATAAAAAAGACATGCCGTCTGACTCACCGGTACCTGAAATGTTCCGTACAAATTTGGCTCAAACTGGTTTGATTTATCCAAAGAATCACCCGTATTATGTTGGCATTCCAAAGGCCGAAATACGCAAATCAATAGCTTATTTACCACCTGAAAACACTTATCTAACCGTAAGTATTGGAAATAAAACAGCTATTGACATACACCCATTACACGGCGATAAAGAGCTGAGTAAAAACATAGATGCTTGTAAAGTACTGAAAGGTATTGATAAAAAGGCAAAAATAAAATTGCTTCCAATTATTGAAGAGAAAGACAAAGCTGCAAAGAAGCTGTTTTTACCGGATAGTTATTTGAAAACCTATCCATTGAAGAACGCCGACATGCTGTACAATGGTTCAGTAGTTGAAATTGAAGTCTCATCGGGTACAAAGTCATCCATTCAAAATGGTATAAAGCATGGCAAACGTCAATCTGATTTTGTGATGCTACAATTACCTGATGATAATGATTTAGATAGTGCAGTTCGTATTGCAAAAGGTCAAATGCAACACTATACAGATAAAGAAGACTTGACACTTTGGCTATTCAACAAAGATGGTAAACGTGAGTTTACAACAAAGAAAAAGCGTTAACAACCGAAGTCGCTAACGCTTTTTGAAGGTATGTCCCGCAAGACTAACCGGTGCAAATATACAACGACTTTTTTAATTTGGTACTCAAACAACTAAATATTTTTATTTATGGCTAATGGAATAGCTAAATTACAGCTACTTATTGACCTTAAGAACAATCTTAAGGCTGGCCTTGACGGTGCAAAAAAGCAAGTTGAGAAAGCAACCGGTTCAATACAAGATAAGTTGGATGCTTTCAAAATGAATAACATCAAAGCTTTTGATGCTATTGAAGAAAGAATACCAGGTGTAAGCGGTGCGTTATCCATGCTTGCAAATCCTTATGTACTGCTGACGGCTGCCGTACTGGCTTTTGGCGCGGGAATTTATAAAACCACAATGATGGCCAATGATTGGCACACTCAAATGGCTAAAATAAATGTCACAGCGGGGCTTTCACAGGTCGAATTGGGCAAACTCTCAGATAAAATACTCGACATAGGAGGGCGAAATGTAGCTCCATTGGAGCAAGTTCCCGAAGCATTCAATCAAATCATATCAGCTGGCTTAAGTGCTAATGATTCTTTGGCAATGCTTGAACCTACATTGCGTGCAGCAAAAGCGGGTTTTACGGACATTAAAACGGTTGCCAAAGCTGCTACATCCGTTATGTTATCATCTGGCGAAGATGCTACAAAGGTATATGATATTATGTTTGCAACCCTTAATAAGGGTAAAGCCGAATTTCAAGACATTGCTCAATATCTGCCAAAGGTTATACCGCTAGCACGTAACGTTGGATTTGCGCTTGATGAAACAGCTGGAGCATTTGCATCTCTTACTACAAAACTGAGTGCCGAACAATCAACTACAGCATTACAGGGAGTTATGCGCGCTTTGTCAAATAAAGATCGTGTAAAAGACTTGAAAGGTATTGGTGTCAATGTATTTGATGACAAAGGAAAAGCACGTCCATTATTGAATATCATTACAGACCTGAACAAACAAATGTCAGGGCTTTCTGATAAACAGCGTATGCTCAAATTTGGAAAACTAGGACTTGACCAGGAGGCGGTTCTTGGGTTCTCTACTTTAATGCAAGATATTCCGGCATTGAAAACAAATATTGATGCTGTTGTAAATTCACAAGGTGCAGCAAATAAGGCGTATGCAGATGCTAAAACACCACTCGACAATTGGTTGATAACACTAAATTTGTTGAAAGTAGAAGCCATTAAAATTGGTGAAGCATTCTTACCAACCCTTACAGCAATTGGAAGTGGAGTATTATTTTTAGCAAGTCATTTGCAGTATGTTGGAGGTGTTCTTGGTGGTTTAGCAGTTGCATGGTCAATATTGAATGCACGTATGCTTATTGGGGCTGGTATTCAGGGAATATTAGCTGTAAAAACAGGCATAGCAACTGCCGCACAATGGGCTTTCAATGTTGTAGCTAGTGCAAATCCACTAGGAGCAATAGTACTTGTAATTGGTACGCTAATAGGAGGATTAGTAGTCGCTTACAATAGAATGGATGGTTTCAGAGCAGTCGTACAGGGTACTTGGGAAGTTGTAAAAGGATTTGGAACTATTCTAAAAGATTATATAATTGATCGTATTACGGGGTTACTTTCAGGACTTGGAAGTATTGCTAATGCAATAAAGTTACTATTCAATCGTGACTTTTCAGGAGCTTGGAATGCTGCAAAGCAAGGTGTAATGGATATTTCGGGTATTAGTGCCGCTAAAAATGCGTTGGAAAGCTCTACAAAACTGAAAGGCGCATTTAGTAATAAGTATAATCAATCACTAGCCGAATCAAAGAAAAAGAAAGCTGAAGAAGCTGCCACAACTACACCTACCACTAAAGCAGGTGTGCCTGTAGCTTCAAATAACGGTTCTGCTGATGCTAAAAGTATTGGACAAGGTAGCCAAACAAAGAACATTACTATCAATATCGACAGCTTTGTGAAAGGATTTACCCCAACACATCAATCAATCAACAGCATGGGTAAGGATGAGTTAGAACGTTGGATGACTGAAATGTTTTTGCGTGTAGTTCGTAGTGCTGAAATGGCAACATAACAACAGTTTATATGAGTAAAGTAGACATATCAGATTTTGCACGCAAACTGGATGCGCTAAGCAATGCTTACCGGAAAGTTCCTAATGAAGTTGCAGCACTAGCTGTCAATTTCAGTAAGGAGCGTTTCCGGGAACAGGCATGGCTTGACAAATCAAAAGAGAAATGGAACCCACGCGCTCAGCGTCGGAAAGGTGGAGCTAAGAAAAGCCAAACGTTACTTGTCAACAAAGGCCGCTTAAAGCGTAGTATTCGTAAGATTCATGCAGATGAAAACAGTGTTTTAATTGGTACTGATGTTCCTTATGCACAAATTCAAAACGATGGTGGAACAATAAAACAAGATGTTACCGTCAAATCATTCAACAAAAAGACTTATTCACGTCAACGAAAAGGACGTAAGGAGACAGTAAAAGCTCATGCCGTAAGAAGCCACTCCCGGAAGATGAAAATTACAATACCGGCACGTCGTTTCATTGGTGACAGCTACACATTACAACGCCGTATTTATTTACTCATAGCCTCACGCTTTGCTAAGGCATTAAAACAATAACCTATGTTACAACCATTATTAAAACTGTACGAACGCTTTGCTGCGAATGATGAAAAGTTCACTGAAATAGGTTTGGAAGGTAGTTTCTTTATTGATGTGTACCGTTCCCAACCACTAGAACCGGAACTGTATGAGTACTTTTCATTGCCGGCTTTATTTGTAGACTATAAGATGCAAGGCCAAGGCAAGAGCCAACCGCGCCTTATCACGATGACATTGCACATTCTTACCGATGATATGCCTGATGCTTCCAATATTTCAGAACAACAACAGGAGGGCTTTAAACGCTTTTTGTACAACATGACTATACAGGAACTACTCGAAGGTTGCAAGCTTGGTAATAGCAAAGAATTGAAGTTCATTAGTGAGGACATTGTCGACGTTCCTGTTATCAATTACCATACGCAAGTGTACGAGTTTGAGATGTACTTACGTGACCTTATTGGAGACAATCCTGCGCAAATCTTAGGTGAGTTTGAACGCTTGAACATATACGGAAACTTACTTCCTAAAAAGGCATTAAATGCACTTTAAAAGACTGACGAAAGTTTAAAGTTTCAGCAGTTCAATACACGCACTTTTGTTATCAATTATTTTATTCAAAAGTGCATATATTGATGATAACAAAGCGTTATCATGTATCACGCAAAAAAAGCACTTATACATTTACCGTTCTGTCGCCAGTTGGTATCCGTATAAGTGCTTTATTATTGGGTATTTATTACTATTTTTGTCCAGTCGTTTACCAGTGTTTTACCAGTGGCGTGTATCATTCCGTTTTTATAACTCTTTGTTTATGAACCTTTTTAAGTCCTCTGCCTTTGTGTCTGTTTTGTTCTGCCCTTCAATTATTTGACGGTGAAATTTCACCATCGATAACTTGATTATAGTTCGCTGCTAAAAGAAGTCCATTGTCAACCATATCGGCTCTCAATTCGCCCCACAAGAACATTTTGTCTACAGGCCCATCTATCATTGCACTGTAACATCCAACAACAGCTGAATTTACCTGTTCTTTTGTTTGCCAGTATTCTTCTCTTGTTACTCCGTCTTCCGGTGTTAAATTCAACCAGTTCGAGCAGGAAGTAGAAAAGATACCTAAGAAGGCTATAAATACTATCTTTATATATTTTTTCATAAATATGTAATCTTTTAATTGTTAAAACGAGGCGGTTAATCCAAATGATAATTCAGCTGGTTTACCTGATCTAGAGGTATCTTTACCCACATCGGTAATTTTACTCTTCAACGAAATTTCCGGATCCATTCCGGTGTAATTAGTCCATAAAGCGATATTCTGCATAGTTCCCCATACTTTCAAAGAACTGAATCCCATTTTTTTTGCTAATTTCTTGTCGAAGTTATAATTAAGAGTTAACGATTTGAATCGAAGGAACGAACCGTCTTCTACGTATCGGTCGGAACCTAACCAGTTGTAACCTTTACCCATTAAGGCACGTGGTAACAATCCATCAGGTGCAGTACCATCTTCATAGGTATGTGTCCATCTTCTTAGTACTGCTGTACTTTGGTTGTTGAAGTTGTACATATTTTCCATTTCCATACGTGTTTGGTTGATTACCTCGCCACCATAACGGAAATAGAAATAAGCTGTCAAACTTAAGCTGCTTTTCCAACGAATGGTAGGACCAAAACCTCCGGTTAACAGTGGGTTCACATCGCCAAGATAGACGATGTCCTGTGAGTTGATATTTCCATCGTGGTTAATATCGGCATATTTAGCATCACCAGCCTGAAACTCATAAGCTACCGAAGGATACCAAAATTTCATTTTTACGGCTTCTTTTGATCCATCCGCATTGTAGGTGTAAATAGGGCTGCCATTCTTATCTTTAGCAATGGTTTGAGCATCGTTAAGGTATACGCCTTCGTATTTATAGCCATAGAACGATCCAAGGGGATTGCCAATCTCAATATTGGTTGGGAACGCACCATTCTTGCCTGTTACTGTAGATTTCAGTGCGATGTTATCGGATAAGGAGATAATCTCATTTTGCGAAGTTGCAAATGTGAAGTTGAAATCCAAACTTAGCGTTTTTGACTTAATAAGTTGTGTGTTGATACTTAACTCCCAGCCTCTGTTATCCATGGTTCCCACATTCATATCTAAGGTACTATAACCTGATGTACTGGCAATATTCACGTTTTCGAAGAACAAGTCGTTGGTACGTTTTTTATACCAGTTGAAGTCAGCATTTATTCGATTGTCGAACATGATCAAGTTGGCACCAAGGTTAATATCAGTCACTTTTTCCCAACGAAGATTGGATAATTGAAGGTCTGTTGAATACACACCTTGTTCGTCTAAATAATTAAAGCCATATGTTCCGTATCTGTTGAAATATAAATAATTATATTTCACAGGGTTACCGCTTTTTCCGGTTGAAGCACGCAAACTGAACTCATTAATCTGTTTTACGTTCTTCATAAAAGGTTCTCCGGAAACTCTCCAACGAACCGAAGCACTTGGAAAAATTCCATATCTGTTCTTTTCGCTGTATTTAGAGTCACCATCTCTACGAACAGTACCGGTAATAATATATCTGTCTAATAAGCTATAATTTACCATCCCCAATATAGACATTGAGCGTGATTGAGAGCTTCCTGAACTAAGCCCTAATCCACTACCAATTATATTAGATGGTATAGATGGATCTTGCAAATTAGTGGAGGCGCTTAGTGCACTTATGCCGGCTTGAGATGACCCGCGAGAATCATAGGTGCTAAACTGTGCCAATGCCATTAATGAATGATTTTTCCCTAATCGGGGAGTAAAACTTAATTTATTAAAGGTTTGTACGGTAAATGCATCAGATGTTATATCAGTACTGCGGTTTACATTTAGTTCCGGCCAAATTCTACCGGTAGCACTTTGTGGTAGGAAACGACTGTCTTTAGCAGTATTAATATCAAAAGCTAAATCAGCCTGATACCTTAAAACTTCAGGAATAATCTGGTATTGAATATTGAATTTAGGAAGGATACGTTCGTTTTTTATTTTCCAGTATCCCGAGTTAGCCATTGCTACTGGATTATACACCCCGGATTTTGCCTTGCCATAATCAAATGATAAGAAAGAACCCTGAGGGGTTGTATTAGGAGAGAAATAATTTGGCGTTTGTTCTCCCAGTGTATTGTATTCATATACCGATTGGTTAGGCATTTTGGTATAAGCAGATGCCAATAGGTCAGTTGCATAATTTTGATCCTTATCGCCGTTGGTATAAGCAATATTTACCTGAAATTTCAGTTTATCTGAAACATTATAATCAAGGTTTAATGAGGCGGTTAAACGTTTATACGATTGACCGATAACCGTTCCGACTTGATTTAAATAACCAAGTGAAGTTCGGTACGTGGCTTTTTCACCACCACCCGAAACGGATAAGGAGTGATCTTGCGTAAACCCTTTCTGCGTCAACTCTTCATACCAATTGGTGTTTTTATTATAATTGTAATAATAAGCCGGATTGTTCGGATCCTGAAATAATTCGGGATATGCTGTTGCACTAAGTGGAGTACCTGCATTTTGGGCTTCTTCCTGTATTAATGTTCTGTATTGATCTCCACTTAATGTTTTAATAGGAGCAGCAGGTGTACTCACAGTTCCTTTAAATGTATAAGATACAACCGGTTTGCTGAAAGAACCACGTTTTGTTTTGATTAAAAGTACCCCGTTACCACCACGGTTACCATAAAGGGCCGTTGCTGCCGCATCTTTCAGTACAGTGATTTCCTGAATATCAGCAGGTGCAATGTTCAATAATTGTGCATAGTTTTCTTCATCCGCAGTTGCAAAATCAAAATCGGCTCCAATGGATGTGTCGTATGGAATTCCATCTACTACAATTAGTGGATCGGAACCATTGTTGATAGAAGTAGTACCACGAATACGAATGGACATACCTGCTCCCGGTTCGCCACTACTGGCTACAATGTCAACACCAGCCATACGACCCTGTAGTGCTTCGTCGATAGATGCAACTTGCAATCCTTCAAGGTCTTTTGTTTCAATTCTACTTACGGCAAAAGTCATATCACGTTCGGCAATGTTTCCAATACCTGTGTTGATTTGTTTTTTTCCGGTTACCACAAGGTCTTTGATGGCCGTAGCATTGTCTTCCAGACTTATATTTATGACTTTTGCACCATTATATACTTTTTTGATTGATTTGTAGCTTATATAAGAATATGATATTATCGTACCTTCTCCACCACTTATTTTTAGGGTGTAGTTGCCGTCAATATCGGTAATAACACCGTTTAATATACGGTTGTTTTTATCATATTCAGCCACCGAAACCCCTATTAAAGGTTGTTTATCTGTTGCTGATATTACCTTACCACTAATCGTAGTTTTTGTTTGTGCCATGGATGTAAAGGACAACAGCAATGACATAAAGACCAGCAAGAATGTAATGTTTATTTTAATTTTCATCTTGATCATTTTAATAGTTTTAGTTACGGAACTTTTACATATTCAAAATAGCCATTTATTTCGTGTAGTACGGCTCTACCCCCAAAAAAGTTACTTCTGGTAAGCCCTCTGGTAACAGTGGCAGATTGACTACTTTTTGTTGAAGATGTAAAGAGTTTACCTGTTCCCAATAATTTGGTAGAAACTATCAAATTACCGGCTGCATCTTTTCTTACGGCAAGGTAGGTGTTGTCAACTACATCTTTATAGGCCGTTGGTGCTGTTTCTTCAGTAACTTTTCCTGCGTTTGGCATTATGTAAGGTAAACCGTCGTCTACATAGGCTTTTCCCTTGGCTATATGGTAGAAAATAAATCGTAATACTTTTTCTCTATCGATAGGATTGGTTGCTATTGTCGTTGTTGTGGGAGGTAAAACTCCATCTGTAATAGCTTTAGCCATTGCTGTATTATTGGGCATAAACATGGTTAGCACCATGTCATTGCTTAAGCCAAGTAAATCATTACCAGTCGTGTTTAGTACTGCAATTAAATAATCTCTAAACTTAGTAACATTTGTATTGGCGGTGGCCATGTTTTTTATGTATACTAATAAATCCTGAGTTTTGTAACCATCAGCAACGGTTGGCAAGGTGGTGCGTCTGGAGTATTGAAGCAATTTATCCACAGTAAATATCTGTCCGTTAGTAAATGTTTTGACTAAGCTAGCAGTTACTTCTTGATTCTCATCAGCATTTCCCACCATCTGAAGTTTTCCATTTTTGTAGCGAATCACATCACCATAATCATTCACAGCATAAGAGTACCCACCATAAGCCGTTGCGAATGCCGGGTCGGTATTGAAGTTGGTAATTGCCGAATTTATATCGTTGTTTTTTATTCTTTTGAAAATATGCGATTTTACCAACCGTTGCATACGGAGGTTCACATCGAAGTTTGTAGTAGTGTTGGCGTTTGAATTAGCAAACCCAAATTTATTCGTAATCCACACCCAACTAAATCCATCGGCTATTAATTGATCATTGGAAGGTAATAATACGGTGTAATTTTCTTGTGTATTACCGTTCAGTTCGCACTTTAGAAGTTCTTCTTTTAATGATTCATTAAAAAAAGTAATAAATGCATTGTTTAATAGGCTATAATTTGGATTCAGAAGTATTTCGGTAAATACAGTTTCGAAATAACGACTTCTAACATAATTGTCCGAACCATACAGTAAGCCATTACTCGCTGGTGTCATTTTTATATAATTTGCTTTGTCGAAAACAGGTCCGGTTGATCCTAAACCATTTAAGAAATCTCCTATGGCATTAGTACTTCCTTTGTAATCGTTTGGCCATACTAGTTCGTTAGCTACCTGAGCATTAATGAAATATGCAAGAATGTCTTTGGGCATAGTTTGTAATGCAGTTTGTAATCCACCAGGATAATACGCACTTAGTTTTTCATCATAAAACTTGGTGACTGCCGCATTGCTCGGAGCAAAAACAGTAATACCACCTTGCTCTGCTTCCTTCATGTTGGCACCATATCTTTCGCTGTTCAGGTTAACTGCCAGTCCGCTGTAATACTTCATGTATACATCCGTAATATTTTTAGCAGGTAATGCTTTAGATATCAGATCAGACAATTGTTTGTTGTAGAAATACGAAATGAAATATGGTTCTCCTGTCGATCCTTGTTTGTTTAGCAAGGATTTAAATAAGGAGTAGTTGGGGTCATTGAGTAATTTCTCAATGTTGGGAAGTGGTTCCAGTACCTGATCAATTTCATGCACTACACCATTTTCGGCTCTAAGGTCTTTTTGAACGATAGATGCACTCTGTACATTATTACCTGTATAAGGAGTTGGATAGAAATTGTTGTAATCGTCGGCTGCCTGAGCTGTGTTGCGCGCCTTTCCAAACGACTTAGTGAGGTACAGTGGAATGTATTTGTAGTTTTGGTCACCTAAAGCAAAACTTGTTCCTGAAGGTGCATCCCAAACCCAGATGTTTTTGTTTTGGTAGTTTTCCTGATGTACCATCTCGTAATAAGTGGTTTTCTTCTTGATACTTGTCAGGGTATCCCAGCCACCACTTAAAACATCAGTCAGATGATCAAAGGAATAGTTATTGTAAACGATAGAGTAGCTTACAATCTGATTTGCCAAAGTATCCGGTATGTCTGCCACCGAAGCAAAACCTTTAGCACTGAGATATTTTTTAAAAGCTTCGTCGTTTGGTGCAAAAACGGTATATAGTCCACTTGCTTTAAGTGTACCGGCGTACAATGTTTTGTCAACACATTTCAGGTAATTGGTAAATTTTCCTTGTTTTTCC
>Ga0302292_1000935_pt1 | contig 19635 bp, 19 predicted proteins | sample III_Fen_N2_1_FD_194553 | JGI IMG/M metagenome (GOLD analysis project Ga0302292, IMG submission 194553) | Peat permafrost microbial communities from Stordalen Mire near Abisko, Sweden - III_Fen_N2_1 | ecosystem: Environmental > Terrestrial > Soil > Wetlands > Permafrost | place: Sweden: Abisko...
AGTTGTATAATAAGCAGATTGTGCTTGCAAATATTGCGATTGAGCTTGTGTTAATTCCATTGACGACGAAACCCCATTTTTGAATTTAATCAGTGTTTTATCGTAAATACGTTTCGATAAATCGAGGCTTTCTTTGTTTGCATCCAATTTGTTAATTGCACTCGAATACGATGTTTTTGCTTGCGAATAACTCAATTGTAATGCTTGCGAAACTTGAAATTCGGTGTTTTTCGATTTTTGTAAATCGAGGCTAGCTTGCTTAATACGCGATAGTTTCGATCCACTTCCAAAAATTGGAATATTAACCGCAGCGCCAATCATTTGAGGTGGTGTGAATGACATTGCTTTATCATTAAATGGATGATCGTATTGATAGAATGCTGCAATATCAGGTAAAAGCGTTGTTTTTTGATATTTCAATTGTAATTCTTTTAGTTTGGTTGCGTTTTGAACTAATTGAAAATCTATGTTTTTGTCAAGATTTAAATCGCCCGAAAGTAATGATATTTGAATGTTTTGAGCCATCATATTATCAAGTTGTTCGGTTAAAACAATATCGGTTGTCATATCTAAACCCATTTGAAGACGAAGCAAATTTTTCGATACTATTACTTGGTCGCCCATTACCGTTAAGGTGTTTTTTAAATTATTTGCGGTAAGCTTTATTTGGTCAACAGCAGTTTCTTCAATAAAACCACTCTTGTACATGGCTTCCATTTCTTTCGATGTTTTTACGGTTTGCTCGTATATCGATTCCATGATTCGCTTGTTTTCTTGCATTACCAACACTAAATGATAAGCATTACTAACCGATTCAGCTAAGTCTTTTGTTGATTTTGTAATTGCTAATTCCGACATTCCTTTAAATGCTTTGGTCGTTTGCAAACCAACAAGATAAGCTCCACTGAAAATTAATTGACTTACTGTTAAATCAGCTGTTAAGCCCCATCTCATCTCATTTTCTGTTGCAGCTTTTTGTCCAGCACTTGCATTTCTAACACTATCTAAAGTATTTATTACTGCTGTATTGTTTATTTGACCAGCTAAAGCTCCATCGTTTTTGTATAAAGTTGTAAAAGTTGAACCCATACTTGAGAATTGCTTTATAGTAGAAGACATTTCTAAAATATAAGATGCCGATAACTTACCGCTAATTTGAGGTAAACCAATTGCAGTTGTTTCCCAAACTTTTTTCTTAGCAATTTCGAGATCAAGATTTGAGTTTTTAAGGACAGGGCTATTTGCTAATGCAAATTTTTGAGCTTCGTCGAGTGTAAATGCCTGACTGCTTTTTGCAGTTTTCGCTGTGTCGGTTTGTGCTTGCATTTGCAACAATCCGGCAAAGAGCATTCCTAATAGTAGTGTGCTTCTTTTTTTCATCGTTTGTGTATTAATAATTCAACTCTTTTTTCTTTTTTTCAAAATAGGCAATTCCATTTGTGTTAGATATACCTCGTATGTGACTTTCAAACATCGTTTTAAAAACTTCTTCGATGTTGAATTCTTTAAACATTTCTTCGTTTGCAATGCTGAAATCTTCTAACCTGCGAACATATAAATTTGTAATTAATTCGATATTTAAATCGTCTCTATATAGTTTTTGAGCGATACCTTGTTCTATGTTTTCTTTTATATTATCATGAATAGTTTGTCTTTTTGCATTCCAAAAATGGAGAAATTGCTCGGGATAATATTTCTTTAATTCAAACATATGCTTATGATTTGTCTGATTTATATGAAGACAAACCTCTTGGCTTACACGTAACAAAATGTCAATAGCATTAAGGTTTTCTTGTTTGCAAATACATTCGTATCCAACTAAATCTCTGTTTAAATGGCCGTTTAACATTGCTACCACCAATTCTTCTTTGTTTTTAAAGTATTGATAAATAGTTTTTTTCGACATGTGAAGCTCTTGTGCCAAATCGTCCATAGAAACACTTCGAATGCCAATTCGCTCAAACATTTGAATCGCTTTGTCTAATATTTCTTGATATTTTTGATCCATTTTTAAAGTATCTTTTTTAATCTTTGGCAAAGATAATGAGATTTTATTTACTGGAAACGTTTTTAATTAAAAATGTTTCCAGTGGGTGCGATTTTAATTTCGAAACAAAAGTATTCTACAATTATGGTTTGGGGAAAATAAAATCGGTGAATGGCATTTCCATGTCGAGGAAATGTTAATGTGCTAATTTGTTAATGTGCTAATGTGCAAATGTAGAGCCGTTGCCTGCAACGGCTTTTTGAAAACAACAAAATTCAGCTGGTAATCTAATGCCTTTACGACATAAAATTAAAATCCATTTTTGCAATTTTAGCCTTACAATAGGTATAAAGCAATTTGCGAACATTATTCCCTTCTTTCAATAATTTATTTGAAATCGTTGGGTTTTCAAGTTCTATGGTTTTGCAAATATCGTCAAGATAAGCATCGCCTTTAAATCCATCGAAAGAATCGGTTATTTCTACTAAAACGCTATATAAAACGAACAACATTACTCTTGTTGCAAGCAATACTGAACCATGTTTTTCGTCGGCATTTACGTTGTGATTATGTGGCTGGTAAAACGTTGCAACACTTTCAATATAACAGTCTTCGCAGGTTTTAAATAATACAGCCTGAATTCTTAAAGTTTCAAAAAGTATAGTTGAATCGCTTATAAAACCGTCTTTACAAAGATCTTCGCTACGTTGTAAATAGAATAACGATAAATGTGCTAATTCAATATTTTGTTCTTCCGACTCAAATAAATCGCTATGATACATTACCATGAATGCTTTTCCAAGCAAGTACACTCGTGGATTGTTCCATAATAGTAATGGATGTTTGTGCACACTAGCATAAATGTTACGAAACGATTCGTTTGCTAAACGGATTTTTCTGTTTTCAGAAGCTTCAAGGGCTTTTTCAATTTGGTCTATTACTTCGTTCTCAGTTTTCATCTATGTCAAAATCTTCGGGTAATTCACTATTCGATTCATCAAACGCTTTTAGTAATTGTTCTGCTTGTTCTTTGGCTACGTCATTAATATATACAACATATCCCATGGCAGGTTCTAATGCATTCGATTGTGTAACGAAATTCTCAATGCCTTCTTCTTCAAGTATTGAAGCAAAAATTGTTGCTTGCCACATAAACTGAAAACGAACCAATTCTATAAGCTTTTCATCCATTGTAAAAAAACGTTTGATTTACATAAACAAAGGTATGGTTTTTGTCTAAGAATCGTACTTTTGTTTAACTCAAATCTTAAATTGAAATAAGTATGAAAAAAATCATTTTTGCTTTTTTATTAAGCCTTCCATCACTACTGTTTGCTCAAACAGGTGAAAAAAACTTTATCGATCAAAATTACATAGACGTAACTGGTAAAGCCGAACTTGAAGTTGTTCCCGATTTAATTTACATCCACATAGTTATTAACGAAAAAGATAATTCGGGTAAAACCCCAATTGAAGAACTTGAAAAAAAAATGAAATCGAAATTGACAGAACTTGGCATCGACATTGCAAAAGATTTGTCGGTACAAGATCTTGAAAGTAATTTTAAATATTACATGTTTTTCAAACCTGATGTTATGATTTCGAAAGAATATCAATTGCTTACGCACGATGCTAAAACAGCGGGTTCTGTTTTTTTAGAACTTAAAAAACTTGGTATTTCAAATCTATCAATCGCAAAACTTGACCATAGTAAAATGGAAGATTTGAAAAAAGAAGTGAAAGTAAAAGCAATTAAAGCTGCTAAAACAAAGGCAGAATTATTGACTCAAGCAATTGGTCAAAACATTGGTAGAGCCATTTATATCCAAGAAATTGAATATGGCGATTATCAACCAATGATGATGAACATGAGAATGGAAAAAGCATCGTTTGCATCTATGGATGCTGCTTCTGAACCAAGTGAACCAGCAATTGAATTTCAAAAGATTAAACTTTCATCTAGTATTGCGGTGAAGTTTGAGTTGAAGTAATTAACTTTGTGTTCCTCTGTGTAAACTCCGTGGTTTTCTGTGAAATTAAGTGACACAGAGAACCACAGAGATGTCACAGAGAGCCACGGAGAAATTAGAGTATCTTAGGTAAGACTTATAGTTATTTTTTTTATACTTTTGTTCGACTTATAATAACATCGGAATAAATGAAAATCGGAATCGTAGGAGTAGGATTACTCGGAAGTTCGCTAGCTGTAGCCCTCAAAAACAAATTGCAAAACGACATAGAAATTGTAGCATTTTCGAGTGAGTCAACATTAGAAAAGGCACGTGCTATGAATATCTTTTCAGGATTTCATAGCTATAATGAAATTGCAACAGCTATTGACGGATTAGATATTTTGTTTCTTTGCTCACCAATAAAAATTATTCTTGAACATATCGAAACGATATCGAAAGCTCAACCATTAAGCAAAAAGCTAATAGTTACCGATGTAGGAAGCACCAAACGATTAATCATGGAAACGGCAGAACGTTGTTTGGCTAATCGTGAAGATATTATGTTTATTGGTGGACATCCAATGGCTGGAAACGAATATCAAGGTATTGATGCAAACGATAAAAGTTTGTACGAAAATGCCATTTATGTTGTAACGCCAACGCCACAAACCGAAGATGAATATGTAAGTAAACTTATTGATATTATAAAATATGTTGGAGCAATTCCAATGATTCTTGATCCAGTAAAACACGACCGTGCTGTTGCTGGAATATCACATTTACCACAAATGATGGCATCGGGATTGGTGGACATGATATCGAAAGAAGACAATGCCGAACTTTCTAAAACATTGAGTGCAGGTGGTTTTCGCGATATGACTCGCATAGCATCGTCGCAATATCGTATGTGGGAAGATATTGTGGAAACAAACAAAGACAATATTTTTGCATTGTTAGATAGCTACATTTCAGAATTGACATTTATAAAAGAATCGATACAAAATAAAAAGCTCGAACCTGTTTTTGAAAATGCACGCAATACGCGAGAGCAAATTCAAAAAGGTAAAAAGGGATTATTGCTACAATCGTTGTTTGAAATTTTTGTTCGTATTCCCGATGAACCAGGAATGATTCTTAAAATCTCAACCATATTAGCCGAAGAAAGTCTTAATATTAAAGATATTTCTATTCAACACAGTCGTGAACACGATGGTGGTCAGTTCCGTCTTGGATTTGCAACAATTCAAGACAGTGAAATGGCCGTTGCTTGCCTAACTCGTCAAGGATATTTTGCTGGATTAATAGAATAGTCAATTTTTCTATCAATGAAATTTAGGACTGAAATAAGCATTAAAGCATCGAGCAATAAAATTTCGCATAGCTCAAAAAATTTGCTTATGGGTTCTTGTTTTGCTGAATCGATTGGTGAAAAACTTGAATATTTTAAATTGCCAGTATTGGTAAATCCTTGTGGAATTTTGTTTAATCCTGTTTCGATTGCAAATGCGTTTCGTTTTATCTGCAATAAAACTATTTTTACTGAGCAAGATTTAATTCAACATGATGGATTATGGCATTCGTTTTTTCATCACGGATCATTCTCAAATGCCAACAAACAGGACTGTTTAAGTGAAATAAATAAAAATATTTCGAATGCAAATGCATGGATTAAAAATGCTTCAACAATTATCATAACATTAGGAACTGCGTATGTTTGGGAACATCGTTCAAGTAAAACAATTGTTTCGAACTGTCATAAAATTCCATCAACGGAGTTTAACCATTTTATGCTTTCGGTTGCAGATGTTGAACGTTCATTACAATCAATTATTGATAATATTAAAACGCAGAACCCCGAAGTAATAATAATATTTACCGTTAGCCCCATTCGATATTTGAATCATGGAGCTCATCAAAGTCAATTGAGTAAAGCGACTTTATTGTTGGCTGTTGATACTATTCAGAAGTCACAAATACTTCGAGAAGCCCAGTATGACGAGAATTTTGCTGACTGTCACCCTGAGCATGTCGAAGGGCTTACAAATAATCTAAATATCGAATATTTTCCATCATATGAAATAATGATGGATGACCTTCGAGATTATCGATTTTATGCTGAAGATTTGGTGCATCCAACATCGCAGGCTGTTGATTATATTTGGGAAAAGTTTTCCGATTGTTACTTTTCACTAGAAACAATTGAGCTTAATAAAAAAATAGATGCTTATCAAAAAGCATTGCATCATAAGGTTCAGAATCCCGAAAGTCAATCGGGTCAAAAATTTATAGAACACATTAACCAACTTCGAAACAATTTGTGTAAGATGCATCCGTTTTTGAATCTGTAATTTGAGCTGATGGTTTTAAATTTCCTATCTTTACAATAAAACATATTAAATGGCTACACAACGACAACTTTTTCTAAATCATGTAGGGCAAACATCGCCTAGTCCATTAATGCTTGAAATTGAAAAGGCTCGTGGAATATATTTGTACGAAAAATCGGGCAAGCGATATGTCGATTTAGTTTCGGGAGTTTCGGTTAGTAATTTAGGACACAACCATCCAGATATAGTTGCAGCCGTTAAAGATCAGGTCGATAAATATATGCATTTGATGGTTTATGGAGAAATTATTCAATCACCACAAGTTCTGTTGGCCGAATTATTAGCAAAGGTTTTACCCTTTCAACTCGATTGTACCTACTTTGTAAACTCAGGAAGTGAAGCAAACGAAGGTGCAATGAAATTAGCTAAACGTTACACTGGTCGTCATAAAATTATTGCATTCAAAAATGCATATCATGGCAGTACACAGGGTTCGTTAAGTGTAATGGGTGGCGAATATTTCAAACAAGCTTATCGACCATTATTACCAGGAATTTCTTTCTTAGATTTTAATAATTCAGAACAACTTTCGGAAATCGATGAAAGTATTGCGGCTGTAATTGTTGAGCCAATTCAAGGAGAAGGTGGAATTATTATTCCAACAAAAGAATATATGCAAGCTCTTCGAAAACAATGTGCCGATAATGGCGTATTATTGATTTTCGATGAGGTACAAACCGGATTTGGACGAACTGGGAAAATGTTTGCAATGCAGCATTTTGATGTTGTGCCCGATATTGTTTCGTTTGCAAAAGGTTTAGGTGGTGGAATGCCAATTGGAGCATTTGTGTCGAGCAAAAAAATAATGGATTCGTTTATGACAAATCCTGTTTTGGGACATATTACAACCTTTGGTGGACATCCAGTAAGTTGTGCTGCAGGCTTGGCTTCGTTAAAAATTTTAGTTGAACAACCTGATATAATTTCATCGGTAGATCATAAAGCAGAACGTTTTGTGAAGCATTTGGTTCATCCTAAAATTAAACAAATTCGTGGCATCGGATTATTGATGGCTGTGGAGTTGGAAACAAATAAAATGGCTTGGGATTTTATTTATAAAGCTGCTGAAATGGGTGTGATTACCGATCCATTTTTGTTTTGTGAATCGTGCATTCGAATTGCACCACCTCTTACCATTACTATGGATGAAATTGACGAAGTTTGTGTTTTGATATTAGATGTTTTAGATAAACTATAAAGAGTAATTATGATTAAAAGCTTTTGGAAATATTCCAGTATTGTTTGTCTTGTAGTTCTTTTTGTAGTGCAAGCATCAGCAAAAGGTAAGACTGTACATAAGTCATCAGCTATCACATCGGCAAAAGATGATTCATTAGTGATTTTATTTAAATCTATAGATCGTCAGAAAACAGATGCAGATCGAAGGAAAGTAAATGATGGTTTTGCAAAATCATTAACATCATATAGCAATAAAGATCTTTTCAATGCTTCGTTCGATACTTTGCGTAAAACTATTTCGATAATTGATGCTCCCGATAATTCATTTCGAATTATAAATTGGATGGTTTATTATAACAAGGGTGTTTACGATTTTTATGGTTATGTGCTTTATAAGCAAAAGGATTCAATTATAAGCTTTAAACTTACCGACAATTCGGCTAAAATGCCAAAACCTGAAGAAGTTACTACAACGAATGCCGACTGGTATGGAGCTTTGTATTATGATATTATAAAATCGGGTACCGAGGAAGATCCTTTTTATGTGCTTTTGGGTTGGGATGGCAACGATTTGTTTACAAACCGAAAAGTAATTGAAGCACTTTCGTTTGATGAGAATTATATTCCAAATTTTGGTAAACCAGTATTTCAGTTTAAAGAAGATGATTTACGCCAAAGGGTTGTTTTTGAGTTTTCGGAATCGGCAACAATGAAACTACGATATGAACCCAAATATAATATGATAATTTTCGATCATCTTTCACCTGCAAAATCGACTCTCGAGGGTAAATCGGAATACTATGGTTCAGATTTTACATTTGATGCACTCAAGTTTGAAGACTATAAATGGACTTTAATGGAGGATATTAATATCAGGAATCCTAAAACAAAGCAATCGAAAAAGATTAAGAATAAATAATATTAATGATTGTATTTAAAACGTAAAAAGCCAAACATCACTGTTCGGCTTTTTTTGTTTTAATTAAATTTAACGAAAGGCTTTTTCCTTTCGTTAAATTTCTAGATTATTTTACTTCTTCTAAAGTAACATGTATTGATTATATGCAACTTACAAATACATGTTGCAAATATGATGCAAATAAATGAGTACTAAAATTATGATTGAAATCAGTTTTTTAGATACCTTTTCATTTATTAATTACTAGGTAAATGTATCGATACTTTCAATTGCATCCACAAGAATAGATAGTTATTTTTACAATGGAAAAAAGACTAAGATTCTATAAGTAATCCACAACACTCATAACTTAACTATGGCTTTGATATGACTTTCCTATAAGAAATACCTATGGTTAATATATGCAAAGTAAAAGAACGCAAAATACAGCAATACAAACACATACGCATTTTATCTTTAAAAACCATTGTAATTTTAGGTTTTAATTTATTTCATAACAAATAAAAATTACAACTATGGCTATCCAAAAGGGTATTTTAAAGATTGAAGGAACCGTAGGTGGTTTAACCTTCTACAAAGCAAAGGGACAACACTTGGTAAAAGAAAAAGGTGGTGTTTCGGGTGACAGAATTGCAAACGATCCAAAATTTGCACGTACACGAGAGAACAACGATGAGTTTGGTGCTGCAGGTTCTGCGGGTAAGCTTTTGAGAGATTCTCTTAGAGTTATTATGTCCACTGCTTCGGACAATTTGATTACTTCGCGTGTGACGACAGTAATGCACAATATTATGAAGCAAGATACAACTAGTGTAAGAGGAAAACGATTACCTGCTGTTGGTATTGGTGTTGCAGGTGGAAAGGCATTATTAAAGGGTTTAAACTTTAATAATAACTCAATACTGGGAAGTGTTTTATACAAACCGTATGTTGTTGCTCCTGCAACTGGTGTTATAACAATTGCTGGACTTGTTCCTGCTACAGATATTGCTTTCCCTTCTGGAGCTACGCATGTAAGCTTAACGGGTGCTATGGCAAACATCAACTTTGCTACGGGAGTTGCTGATGTAAAATTAACCAATGTTTTAAATCTTATTTCGTCTGCACCATCAACAGCAGTTACATTAACTCCTACTGCAGTTCCTGCAGGTACTGGCACAAAGTTGTTTTTACTAAAAGTTGAGTTCTTCCAACAAGTGAATGGTGTACAGTATTCGCTTAAAAACGGTGCTTACAATGCACTTGCGATTGTGGAAGTAGCATAACAATACAAACGATTAAACGAAAGCTCGGAGCAAATGCTTCGAGCTTTTTTGTTGTTTATTTCTTAATATTTAACGTAAAAGGTATCTCTTTTAATAATTGATTCAATTCAATTTCCTGAAATGTATTGGAATCGTCATTAGGAAATTTATAACATATCGTTTTATTTGTTTTGAGGTTTTTAATGACTTTAAAACAAAATTCGGGAACTAGCATCTCTCCTACTTTGTTCTTAAAGTCATACCCACCACAAATGATTAAAAGACTATCTGTTTGGCTTTGCTCTCTTACTTTCGTTTCTATTGTCTTCCAACAACCACGATTAAGTTTTGCTTTTTGTGGTAAGGCGTTATAAAAGAAAAATGTTTGTTTTTCCTTTTCACAATCATTTGCAAAATCTTCGGCATTTGCCATATGTCCGATGTCATATCCTGAATGAGCATAATCTTTTTGTGAAGCTGAATGTTTTAAGCCATCTGTTTTAAAATTCATTCCTTTACGAGAACAGTCTCCCCCACCTTTATATAAGTAATAAGATACGAAAAGAGGATTATGCATTTCATAATTAAAATAACTTGTCAAAATTGGTTTTTTGATAATCGTATCTATGGTTTGACTGTATACAAAACAAACCTTTATCAGCAATAAAACAAATAATTTTAATTTAAACATATTATAATGTATTAATTTAATTGAAAATTATTTAAACCAAACAATTAAATTATTCTTGTTTTATCTCAGGATCCAAAATGTCCATCAATGTTAATAATCGACTATGTTTAACATCGACTAAAGTCGCTAAAACTAAAGTCCCCAAAGCGGAAATAAGTAAACCAAAAATTGAAATTATTGAAATAGATAGAATTAACCAACTATATGAGATAAATGTAAAATTAAATAGATGATAAATAAATAAAAACTGAAAGATTAATGCTATTTGATCAGTAAATTCTGAGAGATTTATTGATTTTTTATTATTCTCAATTTCAACCAAATAATTATAGAACTTATAAAACTGAGTACCTGGACGAGCCATATTATTTTCAACTTCAATTATATCAGTTATATTTAACAACTTAACCAAGATGTTATTAGATATAATAAACGATTTATCCTTCTTAATTTCATTTTTAAAATTTGGCACATTGGAAATTATATTACATAATAAATCATACAATTTTGAGGATAACCAAATTGAAAAAATGGAGAAAATCGATACAATAAAATCATAAGAAATATACCAAACTAAGTAAAACAAAGAGAAACAAATTATTGCTTTACCATTAAATAATAATTCGACAAAACTTTCAATTTTAAATGAAGAAACAACATTTATAGTACCAAAAATATAATAATATAATTTTGAAGTTATCGCTATAGAAAATAATACTTTTATAATGAGATAAAGTATTTTTTTTCTTTCACTATCTTGTTTTATCAATAAATCTATAATTTGTCCAAACATATTTATATCGTTTAAAAAAAATGCAATATATATCAAAATTGATTTGGATGCTATAATTTTAAAAAGTTACAAGCATAAGCAACTTTCAATTGCTTTACCAATTTTAAATTATTTGCAAGCTGTTGCTCTCTTTCTTCAACCAATTGCAAAGCTTTTACCGTTTTATGAAGTTCTACTTGATTTGCGATTGCTTGCTCGAAATGTTCGGAAATGAGTTTTCTAAAATCGGTTACTCTCAAAAATGGAATAACTGAGCCAGTTAAGTAGATTTCAAATTTTCTTCCTTTCCACAATGCAAATGCAAGCCAATATAATGTTTGCAAATCGGCTTCGTTTTGAGCGATTACAGCAAAACAATTTGGACATGGTGCTTTGAGTGGTTTTCCACTATTTAAGCCTTTACAAAGAATGTAGAAGCATATATTTGCTTTTTTTTCGGCAACTCTGCCAGCTGTTATGTGATACTTTTCCATGGTTCGACGTTTAAAATTTTCGCTTCGCTCGAACACATTTTTAAAAGAGAAAGAAAAAGGAAAAAAAGAAAAAGAAAGCTTTTTTCCTAGGCAGGAATTGGCGTTTTTGTCAATGTTTTTGCTGTTTATTTTTATACCAAAACCAATTAAAGAGAAATAAAAATAAACAGCAAAACCGTAGGCTTGACATTGATAAAAACTCGTGGGTTGGCTTGTGGGTTCCTGCCTAACTTTGCTTTGTTTTTTATGACTTCCTTTTACCGACCTGCCGGAGGCTCTGCTGGAACGACCGTAGGGAGAAGCAAAAGAAAGACAGAGTGAAACGCTACCGCTGTAAGATTTATGGCATTGGATTGGGTGTGTTGGGGTTTATGGCGGATTTTTTGTTTGAGAGTAAGTTGCTTGTGGGAAGGAAAAGAAAAATAGTAAAGCAAATCGTGTGGGTGGAAAAACAAATGGGAAAAGCAAGGTATTTTAAAACCACATCAAAAAAGTGCCGAACGGAATGAGCGTAACATGTGGAGTGAATGAGTATCGGCTCTTTTTGTGGTTTTCTTGCTTTTTGGATTTGTGTGTGTAGGTGGTTTGTTTTGCTATTTTTCTGTGTGATGGATTGAATAGAAGTTGCAACACAAAAAATATGACAAAAACGAAGGGATGGAAGCGTTGGAAAATGCCACAATACTAACCTACCTGCCGGAGGCTCGTGCATTGACCGACCGTAGGGAGATGTACAGAAAGGGACGGCGGTAACGTCCGCCACCGCTGTATGTGTGTGGGCTGTGGGAGTATTTAACATAATGTCAGATTATATGACCGCCTTCGGCTGTTGCGGTTATATAATATCGCATTATGTTAAATATCGTTGGGTTTCTTTTTGTGGCGTGTCTTTTTGTTTTTGTGTGATGGCTGTAGCTCTTTGACTTTGTGTTTTTACCAATAAAAATTACTGAAACAAAAATACAAAGGCAATGTGCTACATGTGCGTTGGCTTACAAAAAGCATGACACAAAAAGAAACAGAAGGGTTTGCGTGCGGAAGGGCAAAAAAGACCGTGCAAGCACCGGAATGCAATGAGGTGCGGGGATTTTTTGCCCTGTGGGAATTTAATTTAAAAGTAAATAAATACTATATATTTTATATATTTGAAAAAAATGAAAAAATGAAGACATTAACAGAATTTCTACTAGAATATAATATCAAAAAAGATGATTTTGATAAAACTGGTTTGGTATGGGAAGATTTATGTTTAATATATGAAGATTATAAAATATATAAACAAAGTTTAGAAGACCCGGCTATTAATATTTTCAATACTTTAATGAAGGTTAAAAAAGTCCATTATGTAAGATACAGAATTAAAAATGAAGAACATGTTATTGAAAAAATAATAAGAAAAAAAATAAAGGACAATAAGAGTAATATTACTTTAGAAAATTACAAAGAAAAATTAACAGATTTAGTAGGAGTTCGTGCTATTCATTTATTTAAAGAAGATTGGATAGAGATTAATGATTACATCAATTGCACATATAAAAAAAAGGGAAAGCCGATTGCATATTATAGGGATGGGGATAAAAAAAAGGAACTTGATATATACATAAAACGTGGATGTAAGGCAATAAGACATAATTATGGATATAGGTCAATACATTATATTATAGTATCACAATACAATTTATTCAAATGTAATGTAGAAATCCAAGTGAGAACCATTTTTGAAGAAGCATGGAGTGAAATAGATCATAAAATTAGATACCCTTACGATCTAGAGCACAAGATATTTTTAGAGTATTTAATGGTATTCAATAGACTTGCAGGAGCTGCTGATGAAATGGGTACATTTATTAAACACTTGCAAATTGATTTAGAAAAAGACAAAACAGAATCAAGCAATTATATCGAAACAATAAAAAAATTAGAAGAAAAAATATCACAATCAGGGTTGGAAAAATCTGAAATAAAATCAATAAAAGAAGATATCGAAAAATTAGTAAATCAAGAGGATATAAACAATGTCAGAAAAATAATGATTGGGAAATTTATGGATAAGTTTATATCCTAAAATTTAATCATTTTAAACAATAACTCCAGAATTAATTAATTTTTCAATTAAAAAGAAACGTGAAGCATAACACTTACCTGATATTTGACGAAATTGTGTTTCGTACATTAGATGATCGAAATAATCTGAAGAAATAAAATCAACAAAGTCATTGTTTTCATATTTCAGAAACAATAATCCAGAAATTATTGCATATAAATTATTAACTTTTAGGCTATTAATGTCGGAATTTGAAGTTTGTATCGGCTTTAATTTAGACAACCATTTTATTGCATAACCTGCAATTTTATGCCTATCAGCAATTTTCAAATTAGAGTATTCCTTATACCTCAAAATATCATCAAATATACTTTCAGTAGCTATAAGCAATATATCTTTATTTATAAATAATTTTTCATTAGCAAAAAGCCCTTCTTCAGTAATAAATTCAAAATTTTTAAGAAAAGAATCGTATACTTTCAATACTTCATCCCCTCGATTAAAATCGGCGGACTGATGATCAACACAAATCATAAAAATTATTTCGAATTAACTGACTCAAACAAACCTAACAATTTACCAATATTATTCTTAGCCTTTAAGTCGTATACTTCTTTTTTAAAAGGTTCATCAGAATTAGGTTGTCGCCAAGAAGAGATTTGTTTTACTGCTGGATTATTAAATACATCAGCATGTTTCTGTCTTAGAATTTCGATTTCAGTCATTTTTGATATTTTTGATGGTGCAAGTTAAACTTAAAAATTTAATTACAAAACGAAATAAAGTAGAAAAATCAAAATAAAACACATTTTAGAACTATTATTTAACTATAGACATGTGTTATATATAAATATAATATAAATTATGCACATGATATTAACTACATACTAACAAGATATTAACTAGGTAAAATCAATATATTAGTCATAAGTCAAAGTAAATCAAGCCAATAAAACCTAAGTTAAACAAAAACATAAAAACATTTCGTTATAACAAGTAAAGTATAATGGAATAAATACGATTTATTTCTTTAGATGTTGAATTTTATACAGGTAAAAATTTAACATCTAAAGAAATCCGATAAAAATGAATCGACAAAATTTAGAATTTATTAGGATTCTATCCCTTTATCGTTAATCGTTTCCATAATTTCTCTAAAGCTATTTAGACCTGATTCTATATTTTCTATAATTTCGGCAGCTAAAATATCGGGATCAGGAAGATTATCTAAATCGGTTAGGCTTTTATCTTTTAGCCAAAAGATATCTAAATTGGTTTTATCTCTTGCAATTATTTCTTCATAGCTGAATTTACGCCATCGACCTTCTTCATTGATTTCGCTCCAAGTTTCGGTTCTTTTATGACGATTTTGTGGATTATATACTTTTACAAAGTCTTCTAAATCGGATGTTGTTAAAGGCTTTTTCTTTAATGTGTGATGTATATTGGTTCTATAATCGTAGAACCAAACTTCTTTTGTGTGTGCTTCTTTACTTGCAGGTTTATTGTCGAAAAACAGAACATTTGCTTTTACGCCTTGAGCATAAAAAACACCTGTAGGTAAACGTAAAATTGTATGCAAATCTGTTGTTTTCATTAGTTGTTTTCGAACTTCTTCACCGGCACCACCTTCAAATAAAATATTATCGGGCAATACAACTGCTGCTTGTCCTGTAACTTTTAATTGTGTTTTTATGTGTTGCAAAAAGTTAAGTTGTTTGTTTGAGGTTGTTTCCCAAAAATCCTGACGATTGTAACTCAAATCTTCTTTCTCCTGCTCTCCTTCTTCGTTGGTAATAGTCATGCTACTTTTTTTACCGAATGGTGGATTAGCAAGTACATAATCGAAACGTTTACCATCATCTGAAATAAGGGCATCGTTTGGCGATAAAAAACTTTCGCCGTCAATTTCACCGATGTTGTGCAAATACATATTCATAAGACACATGCGGCGTGTATTGGCAACAATTTCGTTACCGTGAAAGGTTTTGTTTTTCAAGAATTCTTTCTCGTCACGGTCAAGTTGATTGTTTGCAATAATCCAATCGTAAGCTGCTAAAAAGAAACCACCTGTACCACAAGCTGGATCGGAAATTGTTTTCGATGGTTTAGGTTGTACACAAGCAACCATTGTTTTAATTAATGCACGAGGTGTAAAATATTGCCCAGCACCGCTCTTTGTATCTTCGGCGTTCTTTTCCAAAAGACCTTCATAAATTTTGCCTTTTATGTCAGCTCCCATCAGTGACCATTGTTCTTGGTCAATCATGTTGATTACTTTCAGTAATTTGGCAGGGTCTTGTATTTTATTTTGACTTTTAGTGAAAATTTGACCAAGCATACCTTTTTCGGTACTCAAACTGCGAAGCAACTGTGAATAGAACGATTCTAATTCAGCACCACGTTTACCCGATAAATTTGACCAATTACATAGTTCACCATTTTCAATTTCTTTTCCGTCAACATCTTTTATTTTAGGAAATACAAGGTTTTTATTGTATGGTGGCTTATTAAGTTCATCTGCCATTTTAAGGAACAACAAATAGGTTATTTGTTCCAAATAATCGCCATAACCTACACCATCGTCACGAAGTACGTTGGCTAGATTCCATATTTTTGATATTATTGCTGAGTCTGACATATTATATTTTCATTTCATGTTTAAATTTCGCCCATTCTTCATCTGTAACATAAGGAGGATTTTGAGTCACTGGTATTCTTTTAAATATTCTAACCATCATTTCACGAGTTATTATAGGTGGATTAACAAGAAATAACTGTTTCTCCCATGTACGAGTAATTGCAACTTGAGGATAATCATTTGCTCTTCCCTGATATCCATTATTCCATAATGTAATGATTCTACTATGAGATAAACCATTGGGCTTAAAACCACAAAGTCCATGAGTCATATTAAAGGGGAAGGGAATAGTTAGTGGACACATTAAATTTTGAGAAATAGGCAAGCTTTTACTTGTATAAAAAAGTGAAGCTGTATTATGATCAGGTTGAATATCTATAACTTCTAATATTCCAATAAACTTCCAATGTGGTAGTTTTGTACCATATCGTCCAAGTTTAGTTATATAAATGACTAAATCACCAATAGATAATCTAGGAACTAATTTTAAAGGTCTACATAATTGGGTAATTGCTGGATTAGGATTCTGAAAATCAGGTTCTCGACGACAAGAACCATCTATAAAGAGCGGTAAACTATATGTTGCTGCAGCTGTAATCCCTTGTGGGGTAATACATAATGGAGCAAATGAATTTAAGAATATTTTCATTACTTTTTCTCTTTTCTAATTCTTTCCAATAACACACTAGCCGGCTCATAATCAGTTGCCTTTTTGCATTGTGCTATTTCGGCTTCACTTAAAAGTTTTCCCTCAAAAGCTTGCTTTAGAATGCTTTGGCGAAGGGCTTTCGATTTATCCAAACTCTCGATTAGACTTTGCTCCACTTTGTCGCAAACAGAAATACGACTTTCAATTTCTTTTATAATTAACTTTTGTTCATCTATAGTTGGCAAAGGGATTTCAATATTAAGAAATCTATCTTGCGTTAAATTTAAACCACTATCACTACTGCCCGATTTAATTTTCTCTATTAGTCTAAGATGTTCTGGTGCATTTAGCGTATACTCAAAAAAATCAGGTAATACCTTTGCTATATTTACATTTAGTCGATATACTTTATCACAATTAATAAGCTTTGGTCTTGTCTTTCTTACTAAACAACAAATACCAACCCTAATTCTTGGACCAGCACGAGTGATAAGAATATCACCAACCATTATTTCATGCTGTTTTCTAGGTTCTAACTTAATTGGCAAAATTTTATTTTCATTATCAATAAATTCCAAACCTTGAATTGCAGTTGTTTTGATAACTGCCCATTCTTCGTTATTTTTTGAATGTTCATTTAAACATTTGGGACTCCAACCCTGACTTAAATTAGATACAAGTTCTGAAATAGGTTCCTTTTTTGATGAAGTTACAGCTAAAGACAAAACAGCTTGTCTATATAACTTTAATTGTTCCTGTGCTTTTTCGAGGTCGGCAATGCCTTTATCTAGGGAGGCAAACAGGTTTTCGATTTTGGTTACAATGGCTCGTTGTTCATACATCGGAGGTAATGGGATTTTATATTTCCGAACATTATCAACATTTAAATTTTTTAAGCCTATGCCTATAGCACCAACATTTGCTTGTATTTTACCGAAATTACTATTTAGAAATGCAACAAGAAATTTGTGATATATTAACTCATGAATTGGCTTTATTAATGTTAAACTGACATAAACACCAAAATCAAATTCATAAGGTATACTTGCAGCTTCACCACAATTACCAACTCTAGTGTATAATATATCATTCTTTTCTGGTTTACCCCCAACAGTCAGTTTTTTAAATGAATTTTCTGAAATAAATTTTATTTTATCTAGATTAGTTTTAAAAGGTCTTGTATTTTGTGCTGATAAAAAAGGAATTCCTTCATTAATATAATGTGGTTTTTTTGCTACACCGCAAGTTATTAACCAAGTAACATCCATAAAATTAACTTCAAGCCAATGTTTTGGGATATTACCATCAAAACAGAAAAACCATTCTTGTTCTTTAATTTTTGTTCTATGATTAAGTAATCTAATAGATTTAGACGAATTTATTACCTCTATATAATTCTTTAACTTCTCTATTTCCATTATGCAGCTAATACCTCGTTAAGTTCATTAATAATTTCAACCATTTGGTTCCCAAATAATTTGTGCATTTTACCACGTCCTCCAAGAGAATCAAAGGGTGTATAATCTAAATCATCAACTTCGATATGGTAACTACTAACAACATGATCTTTAATCATTCGCAACCAGTCGAGTTGTTGTTGGGTAAAACGATTGTGTTGTCCTGTATGCTGTTTAAATATCCATTTATTAAAATTAGCTTCAATGGTAGTATCAAAGGCATTCAATTCTTTATCGATACCACAAGCACGGCGAATTAAGGAAACCAAAGCGGTGAGTTCATCTTTAGGTTGTTTACTTTTTACGTCTTCAATAGCTGCAAAAGCATTCCAAACATAATCGGGAGCAAGTAACGGTTTTTCTAATTTCAACTTTTCCATTACTTCTTTTATCATTCTAAAAGTAATGTTTCGGCGGTTGTATGGTTGATTGTAGAAAATACTTAAGGCTTTAATCTCGTCTTTATGTAATGCTAGATATTCGGTAAAATCGTTTACTATTTCTTTGGCTTTATCAACAGAAGACGTGTCCCATTCCGATTTTAAAATCTTATCGATATTTACACTATCAATTATTTGCTCATGTTCTTTACGAACATTATCAATATAATTATTTAGTTGACCATTAAATGTACTTGAAGCCTGTAAAATCAATTCTTTTTGAGATTCATTTTTTGCTTCTTCAAATTGAGCAGGTGTACGATTAGGAATAGGAGTATTTTCGATTTTGTCTTGTGCTCTTTTCTCAATTACATCAGCATCGAAAGCACCTAACAATTCTTTTATAATTTGTTTAAGGTTTTTACCACCTGAATATTCCAACAATTGGAGTTTTTCATTTTCGTTAATTTGTTTTTCTAAACGCATTAAACGATTTGCTAACGAAAGAAACAAGTCTTCTTCTTCAACGCCCATGGTAATGGCACCTAATAAGTCTTTTAAATCGACTGTTGGTTTCCGTTCTAAAGGACGACTATCGGTTTTCTTCGATTTCGTTGCACCAACAGCGTCAACAATCACAAAGTGTGTTTTATCGTTAGCTGTTTTTGTAACTAATTGGAATGTATCGCTATTAATGGTTCGAGTTCCCCGACCTTTCATTTGTTCGAAATAGTTGACACTTTTCACATCACGCATAAAAAGCAATACTTCTAAGGCTTTTACATCTGTTCCTGTTGCTATCATATCAACAGTAACAGCAATTCTTGGATAATAAGAAT
>Ga0302292_1000937_pt1 | contig 19595 bp, 19 predicted proteins | sample III_Fen_N2_1_FD_194553 | JGI IMG/M metagenome (GOLD analysis project Ga0302292, IMG submission 194553) | Peat permafrost microbial communities from Stordalen Mire near Abisko, Sweden - III_Fen_N2_1 | ecosystem: Environmental > Terrestrial > Soil > Wetlands > Permafrost | place: Sweden: Abisko...
TTCACAGGATTATGTATTAGAAACTGCCGATCAATATCCTAAAAAAGTATGTTTTAATCTTTTTGGTGATAAAATAGATCAATTTCCTATTGCTATTGACGATCAGGTAAATGTAAGTTTCGATGTGGAAAGCCGCGAATATAACGGACGTTGGTATACAACTATCCGTGCGTGGAAAATAGAGAAAAATGTTGTTGGCGCTTCAGCAGGACCTTCTGCATCATTCACTGCACCAACTCCTTCATTTGATGCAGCTCCCGGAGCAGCGGAAGGTACTGATCTCCCTTTTTAAGTTGGATGATTAGTTAATTGGTTAATTAAGTTGACTAAGTTAATTAAGTTGATTAAGTTGACTAAGTAAATTAGGTTGATTAAGTAAATTAGGTTGATTAAGTAAATTAGGTTGACTAAGTAAATTAAGTAGACTAAGTAAATTAAGTTGATTAAGTTGAATAAGTAAATAAAGTTGACTAAGAAATTAAGTTGATTAAGTAAATTAGGTTGATTAAGTAAATTAGGTTGACTAGGTAAATTAAGTTGATTAAGTAAATTAAGTTGATTAAGTAAATTAAGTTGATTAAGTTGAATTTGTAAAAGAAGGTGATTTTATTGCTTATTCAACTAATCACCAATCACCCAATTAACCAATCACCCAATTAACCAATCACCCAATTAACCAATCACCCAATTAACCAATCACCCAATCACCCAATTAACCAATCACCCAATTAACCAATTAACCAATTAACCAATCAACAAAAATATTACTTGGAATGAGTGGCGGCACCGATAGTTCGGTAGCTGCCATTCTTTTGTTGGAACAGGGCTATGAAGTTGTGGGAATAACGTTCCGTTTCTGGGAAGAGGGCGAAAATATCCATTTGCAGGATGCTGTCAGGTTGGCTGATCAATTGGGGATTAAGCATATCACCTATGATGCCCGTGAAGTCTTTCGGACAACTGTTGTTCAGTATTTTATTGATGAATATTTGTGTGGACGAACACCTTTTCCTTGTGTGAAATGCAATAATGAGCTGAAATGGAAACTGATTCTGGAAGAAGCTGACCGGCTTGGTTGCGAAAAGGTGGCAATGGGACATTATGTGACTATTGTTCAACAAAAAAAACATTATTTTGTCACCGAAGGTAAAGATCCGGATAAGGATCAATCGTTCTTCCTATGGGGATTGACACAGGCACAGTTATCGCGGATAATTTTTCCTCTTGGTAAGTTTTATAAAACCGAGGTACGTGCTATGGCAGCAGGAAGAGGATATCACAAAGTTGCTGAAAAGAAAGACAGTCTGGGCGCCTGTTTCTGTTCAGGTGATTATCGTCCGTTTTTGAAAAAACAAATCAACGATCCTGATAAGTCTATTTATCCCGGCAATTTTAGTGATGAAGACGGAAATGTACTGGGCATACATAAAGGTTTCCCCCTTTATACGGTTGGTCAGCGACGTGGTTTAATGCATTTGAACCGGAAAGTATTTGTAAAAGAAATTCATCCTCATACCAATGAAGTCATTCTGGCACCACTAGAGAATATGTACAAAACTGAATTTCTGATTCGCGACGTCAATGTGGTAGATAAGAATTTGTTCACAGATGAATTTGATATTTTTTGCCGCATTCGTTACCGGAAACAGAATACATTGAGCCGTGTCATATTTCTCGAAAATAATACTGCAAAAGTAGAACTTGCTGAACCACTCGAATCGATTGCACCGGGACAAACGGCCGTATTTTATAGGGACGGAAGGATACTGGGGGGAGGATTCATTGAATAATAAATAGAGGTAAGAGGTAAGGAGTAAGAGGCAAGAAATGTAGTATGTGTTTATATGTATAGTCCTGAAATAGGTTTCAAGAAAGTAAACGAAATTCAGTATTATGAAAATAGAAGATTACACTGATTTCCAAACTGAAATTTCTTTATCAAATACTTATTCCTAATTACTTGCCACTTACCTCTTACTCCTTACCTCTATATTTTAATATTCCAGATTGCCAGTGCATGGCAAACGCTTCCACCCAGAACAAATAAATGCCAGACAGCATGCATGTACTGGATTTTCTTGAAGGAATACAATACGGCGCCCACCGTATAAAACAGCCCACCGGCAATCAACCACCACAGAACATTCATTGATCCGTTTGCCGTAAATACATCGATCATTGGTTTGAAAGCAAAAACAACTACCCATCCCATGGCAACATAACAAACAGTCTCCAGTTTACTCGCGTTTTTTAGCTTTAAGAAACTAAGTGTTACTCCGGCAGCTGCAGCCAACCATATTATGGCAAATAATGACCAACCCCATCCACCCTGATTGCGTAATACCACCAGTGTAAATGGGGTATATGTTCCGGCAATATGACAATAAATGGCTGCATGATCGAACTTGCGGCGAACAGTCTTGCGAATTTCAATTTTATCAATATGGTAAAGGGTGGAAGTAAGATAGGAGAGGGTCATAAATAAAGCATACACCGAATAACTGACAATTGCCCAGTTATCATGAGACGATATTGATTTTTGAATCAACAGACTCCCTGCAATCAGTCCGAATACAATTCCAACTGCATGTGTGTAAGTATTGGCCTTTTCTTCTTTTGCTGAATATCGGGACATAAAAGTTTCAATGGTTTAAAGAGTTTGTGGTTTGTAAGCTCTGCGTTCCGTGTTCCACGTTCCGCGTTTTAAATTCCACGTATAACGCGTTCGATGACATTATTTTCAAATCCTCTGCTTTGGGCAAAGCGGAACAGTTTTCCTTGTTTCTCATATTCAAATTCGTACTTCAAACCAACCAGTTTGGTCTTAAGCAGAGAGGCCAGCAATTCTTCGTATTCACCATCGTCAATAGTTGACATGGCATTTTGAATCGCTTCTTTATCCAGCCCTTTTGCTTTGAGGCTATACGAGATTTTAATTTTCCCCCACTTATTGAATCGGAATTTGTCTTTTACAAAAAAGGTGCAATAGCGTTTTTCATTAATGAAATCTTCTGATTTTAACCGGTCGATGATCTTTTTTTTATCCTCGTCAGAAACTCCCCAGGCTGTAAGTTTATCTTCTACTTCCAGCACACAATGTTCGGATATAGAGCAATACGATGCTGCCTTATGCAATAACTCTTCTAACGTATATTCTTTTTTCATAATAAGTAGCTTACCGGTTTAACAATGAAATTAACTCACAAATGTAGTTATTTTTATTGTTTATGAAATAGAATAAGAGCTCAAAAAATAAATTTCAATTAATATTGAAACAAAAGGGAACATTACTTATGAAATCAACTAAAAAAGAACAGATCGAACAAAAAGCACTGGAGCTTTTCTGGAAGCACGGGTTTAAAAAAGTGTCTACTGATGAGATTTGCTAAAAAGCAACTGTAAGTCGTAAAACATTTTACACCTTCTATAGCAATAAGAATGCCTTAATCATTTATTTATACTATAAAATGATTGAAGATACTTCTGTCGTTTACACAGAAATTATTGAAAGCGACCTGGCTTTTTCTAAAAAACTGGAAACGCTTTTTAATCAGAAATTAGAAGCGACTAAAAATCTTTCTATAAAATTCATTTTTTGGAGGATTAGAACATGTTGACTATAATCATATAAGATTGTTTTTTAGGTTTGGTTATGAATCCATGTTCATAGTTATTTTTATTTTGAATTTGAATAATATCCAGAAGAATGAAGTAAATAAGAACAATTTGAGCAAATGATGCAAGTAGAAATTATTTTTTATTTTATTGAACAAAACACATGGGTTTATGGTTTGAAGTTGTATATTTGTAAAATATTTACGAAATAACGATACGAAACCATGATACAGGAATTTAGAGTAAAAAATTATATGTCTTTCAAAGATGAACAAATCTTATCTTTTGAAGCTACTAAAGACACAACATCGTTGGAGTTTTTAACTTACGAAGTGAAACCAAATGTGCGTTTACTCAAAATGGCTATAATTTATGGAGCAAATGCATCAGGAAAATCAAATTTAATGTTTGCAATTCAAACCTTGTGGGATATGCTTTTTAACTCGAAAAGCAGTAAAAATGAACAAATAGATTTTAAACCATTTGCCCTTACCAAAGACAAACCCACTGAATTAAGTATTGTATTCTTCATTAATGGAATAAAATATCAATACAAAATAATATTTAATGGAAATTATATTCAATACGAAAAATTTGAGTATGCACCCAATGGCATCATTTCTTTATTCTATAGTAGAGAGTATGTGGGTGAAGATAAAATTCCAATAATTAAATTTGGAGATTCGCTTGGACTCTTAGTTAAAACTAAGAATACTTTAATTGACAATACGCTGAATAACCATACTTTATTATCCACTTTTTCCAAGATCTCAGTCGAAGCAGAACCTTTTAAAATAATAAATGATTGGATAAAGAATTATGTACATGAAGTGTCTTTAAATAATAGTGTACTTGAAATTACGAAAGATATTGTCAAAAACAAAAAAAAGAAAGAGTTTATTTTAGAATCATTGTGTAAGGCTGATTTCAATATTACTCAAATCGATTTGACTGAAATAAAAAATAAGAAACTTACAGATGAATTAAAAATAATATTTAAAAATAATTCACCTTTGTCAAATTCGAATATAAAAGAATTACTGGTAGATACAATTCAAGAGGACACACTGTTTCTGCATCATACTAAGGATGGAGATTTTACCTTGCTATCAGAGACTGAATCAGCAGGAACCCTGTCATATCTGGAATTGTTGGATCAGCTCTATGAAATGATTCATCAAAATCACATTTATCTCTATGATGAGATAGAAAAAAATATTCATTATGATTTATTGATTCATTATTTAAGTCTCTTTATGATGAATAGCCAGGCTTCACAGTTGATTTTTACTACACATGATCAACTATTACTCGATGAAGATTTTATACGAAGAGATATGGTATGGTTTACTAATAAATCCAAAGAAACCGGTGGAACGGAACTCTATTCTGCTGCTGATTTTGGGTTGCATAAAAATATTTCTTTGTATAAAGCCTATAAAGTGGGTAAGCTCGGTGCTAAGCCGGAATTAGGTTCAATCTTCATCGAAAAATAAATTATTTATGAGTAGGAAGATTCAATCAAGAGAACCATTAGTTAATAATGCAATAGCTGTTATCGGTGAAGGAATTACTGAACAATATTATTTGCAGTCAATAAAACATTTGGCTAATGTTCAAATTACTCCGAAATTACCAAAGCATTCAACAGGTGATAAATTTGTTGAATCCGAAATCAAAAAATGTATTACTGATGGATATTCAAAGATCTATTGTTTGATTGATATGGATAATAAGAAAAATGCAAAGGAGAAATCAGACTATTTAAAATTGAAAGGTAAATATCATAACAAGAAGTATAAAAATAAAGGTATTGGAACCGAAATTGAAATTAAGTTTTTTGAGAATGAACGTTGTTTAGAAATTTGGTTTTTGTATCATTTTAAAAATACAACTGCAGAGTTTGCTACTCAAAGTGACCTGTTGAGAGAGCTTAATAAATTTTGTAAATACGAAAAAACAGAAAAGTTTTTCCTGTCAACAAGAGGTCTCAATCAATATTTCATTAAGAACGGTGGGAATTTTGACGACGCTAAAAGAAATGCAGAAATCTCTCTAAAAAGAATTAATGAGCTTGCAATCGATTATACTTATAGCGAAATGAAAGATTTCTTTGAATTGATTGAAAGGGAATAGTATTTCAAAAACTGAAAACTTTATTTTTAAACATTTCATTTTTTCTGTCAGAGAAGTTCACAACACCAACAATTATTAGAAAAACACGTAGAGACGCACGACAATGCGTCTCTACGTGTTTCTTGTCTTCATATCTTCACATCATCATATCATCACATCATCACATCATCATTCTCATTCTTTTTTTCTCAATTTCCATTTCTTAATCCTTCTTCTGATAAAGAATACAATCGGAATAATCAATATCAGATACGGCCATAATCCAAAGAATTCAAGAATGAAATCAACTAATCCGTACCACCCATCAGCCACTGATTCTTTGAGTTTTTCCCAGAAACTGTCACGCTTTGAAGGTTTAAAGGTGAAATCTTTTTCAGTGGAAATGGTCATATTTAAGGTGCTGTAACTGACACAGTCGTTCAGATACCGTAGCCGGCCTTCGGTGCTTTCAATTTCTTCCTGCAACACGCGGATGGATTCTTCTATTTCGAGAATGTCTTTTACCGTATTGGCTTTCTTCATGATTTCATTGTACCGTGCCAGCGAGTTTCGTTTGCTGTTGATCCTGGTGCTCAGATCTACGAATTCTTCGGTAACATCGCGTGCCTGGATCTCTTTATAGAGTATTTTGCTGCTTCCTTTTTCAGCTGATCCCACAAATCTTTCGAAGTTCACCACCGGAATACGGATCACCAATTCATAGCCCGATTGATTATCGGAGTTCTTCAGGTTCTCGTTGGCATAATACCCACCGGCTGCTTTTACCAGTGAATCAATTTTCTGTTTGGCACTCTGCAAATTGACTACCTGCAAGCCTAACCTCCCGTCTTTAATAATTTTCTTAGTTGTGACTGCCGGCTCAACTTTAATGATTTTTTCACTCTTTTTTTCAACCCCGTTTTCTTGTGCAACTACATTCGCTTTTACATCGGCAAAATCAACTGTCCCGGTTTCTGAGCTTTTGACATCGGCTACAGAAATAGAACGCATGTCATTCTTAACTTCCGGTTTTTTTAAAGAACTTAATGAAACTACATCTGCTTTTATCTCTTTATGTTTTTCAGAACAACCAAAAAACATTAAAACAACGAATAATAAATAAACTGATTTCTTCATGATTTTATGTATTAAATTTTATAAAATGAATAAAAAAAAAGAGTGGTTTTAATTGTTCTATTTAATTTTGAATATAACCGGGAGTGTGTAATATACGTCTACATTGACTCCATTCTGTTTGCCAGGAATAAATACAGGCATAGATCTTAGTACCCGAAGGGCTTCTTTGTCACAGTATGGATCAAGTGATCTGACCACTTCAGGTTTTTCTATTCTGCCGGTTCTTGTTACAATGAATCGACAGATTACCTTTCCCTGGATGCCATTCCTTCGTGCAATTCCAGGATACTTGATTTGTCTGGCTATGTAATTCAGAAGTTCAGTTTCACCACCCGGATATTGTGGCATTTGTTCTACAACGGCAAATACTCTTTCGTCATTACTTAAGACCTCTTTATGATGTACTATCGGTGTATAATTGGTAGAATTTATATCTGGTAGTGGCATTTCCCTGACGATGTTTGAATTATCGCTTGATTTATGTTTGTGGAGGCAGGAAGTGAATCCTGTAACCAAAAGGATAAAGACTAAATAAAGATGAAACACATGAAATCTTATTTTTCCGGCCATAGTAAGAATGATTTAAAGGTCTATATATAACGGATAATCGGATCTTCCACACTCAGCGTTTGGAAACATTGTTCGGAAGCAGCACGGCAACCCCCTTTACAAACCGGCCAGTGGGAGCAGGGCTTGCATAATTCAGGCACAGAAGTCTCCCATTCATTGGCATAATCCGAGTACAGGATTTCTTCGAGTCCTTTTTCATAAATATTTCCCGCCACTACCGGCGAATGGTTACACAGCCGGATATTCCCGTTTATGTCAAGTGTTATGGGACGTTGCAACACATTGAACGAGCAGTGCCCAAAGCCTATAAGTGGATAATCGGCAGGATTTAGCAGGCAAACCGGGGAACATACATTTGCTGTAAGTCTCAAGTCCAGTTCTGAAGCTAATGAGTTGGCCTCCGAAAAAGCAGTATGTAATTCCGCTGCAGTTGCCGAAACTTCCATTGGGTTGTTGCAGCCCTTTCCACCAATATTGTAGCGGTTGAGCATAATGCGTTTGCAACCCAGCGAAGCAATGAATCTGAGTGTTTCACCCAATTGGTTTACATTATGTTTCGTGATAACCACTACAGGAACCACACTTCCACCTGAATCTAAAACCTCTCGTGTTGAATTGACTGACTTTTGCCAACTTCCTTTGACTTGCACCATTCGGTCGTGAATCTCTGCTTTTGCCGAGTGAATGGGAAATTCAAACAATCCCACGCCAAGTTTAATCAGTTGCCTGTAGTCTTTCCCTTTACCTTTCGTTCCGTTGCTGATAAGGGTAACTTGTTTTCCTTCCATCCGGCAAAACAGAATGACTTCTTCAAAACGCTCCGAGAGAAAAGGCTCTCCACCGGTAAATGCCACATATTGGATATCAGCCATGCTGAAAGCAAGCTTCAATGTGGCAATAGCCTTGGTGTAAGAATTAAACGGAACCCGTTCCACCGCATCCGTTTTCCAGATATTGTAGCAATACACACAATCCAGGTTGCAGCGGTCGGTAGTTTCAAAAGCGATATGTTGGAGGTTGAGCATGGAATTTTATTCTTGATTTCTAAAATGAATGGGTAAAGTGTAATAGCATCGTACAACTTTGCCATTTTGCCTGCCTGGAATAAAATTAGGCAATGATTTAATTGTTTTTATAGCAACAGTGTCTAAAATAGGATCTAAGCTTCTTAATACTTCAACATCCGAAACTGAGCCATCTTTGTTAATTACAAATCGGCACACAACTTTACCTTGAATGTTTTGGATGTATTCATTGCTTGGATATTTAATATTTCTTGCGATATAAATTAATAACGAATCATTCCCCCCGGGAAATTCTGCAGCTTGATCCATTACTTCCATTTCTTTTACGGAATCTGTTGAATTGGAGATTACTTCTGTATCATAACAAGTAATCATTGGCTCTGAAAATTTGGTTTCTTTTTTTATTACTGGAGCTGTAAAATAACACGTGGTTGATTTTAATTGTGGCTGTTGTTCATTCAGTGCAGTTGAATCCTGGTTAACCTCAACTCTCTTAATCGTATCTTTTAATCTGTTTTTAGATGTTTCAGAGTTTCCTTTATCAGTTTTCACACCACATCCACTCAATCCCATCCCCACAATTAGCGATCCAAGCAATAATTTCGGTAGTACAAACATCCGCCAGCCTCCCGATTTATCTGCCATATAAGCAAACATCCGAAACAATACATGAAATGTATGGAATTTAATTTTTCGGGTCATGTTGTTTTTCCTACAGTTTAAAGATGATTGGTAAAGTATACCAGACATTTACGTTTTTACCATTCTGTTTGCCGGGAATAAAAGTTGGCAATGATCTTACGACTCTGATGGCTTCTTTATCACACATTGGATCAAGAGGTCTTACAATTTCAACTCTTTCAATTTGTCCGGTTTTTGTTACAACAAATCGAACTATTACTTTACCTTGAATCCCATTTTCTTTTGCAATTTGTGGATATTTTATTTTTTTTGATATATAGTTCCTAAGTTCTTTTTCCCCACCCGGGTATTTAGGCATTTGTTCTACAATTATAAAAGTTTTTTCTCCATATTCTTGAGTTATTGGAATTGTAATGTAACAAGACACATCATCTTCGGTTTGATTTAGATTTGTTTTTTTTGTAGGAGTATTCGTTGAAACTGTAATTTTTTTTCTTTGTTGATTTGTGTTTTGGCCCTGTGCATCAACTTGCACAGGTAACGTCAATCCCAACCCCACAATCAGCGACCCCAGCAACAATTTCGGCAGTACAAACACCCGCCAGCCTCCCGATTTATCTGCCAGAAAAGCAAATAATCGAAACAATACTTGAAATGCATGGGACTTAATTTTTCGTGTCATGTTGTTTTTCCTCAAGTTTAAAGGTGATAGGTAAAGTATACCAGACTTTTGTGTTTTTACCGTTTTGTTTACCGGGAATAAACTTAGGGAATAGTTTAATTACTCTGATAGCTTCTTTATCACAATCGGCTTGCAATGATCTTATCACTTCTATTTTATCAACTTCACCGGTTTCAGTTACAACGAAACGCACGATTACTTTCCCCTGTATTTTGTATTTAACAGCAGATTCAGGGTACCTTAAATTTTTACCCACGAAATTCAATAACTCTGATTCACCACCCGGATATTGTGGCATTTGTTCCATTACATAACAATATACATTTTCTTCAACTCCTTTAGATTGAGATGCGTTTTTTTGATTTTGTTTTTTTGATTCGGATTTAATAGTTTCGTTCAATCCGGTTTTTATTGAACTCTGATTTTGTGCATCAATTTGTTCTGATTGAAACGTTCCCAGTCCTACAATCAACGAACCCAGCAGCAGTTTCGGATAGACAAACACCTTCCAGCCTCCCGATCTGTCTGCCAGATAGGCAAACAACCGGAACAAAATATGAAACGAGTGGAACTTAATTTTTAGTGACATGGTTATTCCAGTTTAAAAGTAATGGGTAATATAAAGTATACCCGAACAATTTGTCCGTTTTGTTTGCCGGGAATAAAATTGGGTAACAATTTTAAAACTTTAATTGCCTCTGCGTCGAAAGAAGGTCCAAGACTTCTTAGAACCACTATATTTGAAAGGGATCCATCTTTGTTTACAATAAATCTGCAAATAACCTTACCCTGTGTCTCAAAATCATCTGCTTTTGGATATTTTAGATTCTTTGAAATGAAAATAAATAATGAATCCATTCCCCCCGGAAATTGTGGCATATGTTCGATTATAGTATAAACATCATTTTCAATTGAAGATTGATTGCAAGATGATTCTCTTACTTCTCCAAGATCAATTGTGTTTTTAATATCGTTCGAATCACTCTTTATATTCTTTTCAGATATAAAATAAGGTTTTAGTTTTGAATTTTGATTTTGAGCCTGAACTCCTTTCGGTAGTATCAATCCTGAGACGAATATCAACAGACCAAATAGTACTTTAAGGTACATAAGCTTATTCCAACCTCCTGATTTATTAGTAGGGTAAGTGAATATCCTGTACAAAACATGAAATACCTGGAATCTAATTTTATTAGACATTATTTCTCGAGCTTAAAGGGTACGGAGATGGTATAATAAACATTGATGTTTTTACCTTCTGACTTTCCGGGAATCCATTCTGGAAAGCTTTTTACTATTCTCATTGCTTCTGCATCACAATCAGGTGTCAGGGACCTCACAACCTCAATTTTATTGAGTTTTCCAGTATCAAGTACTACAAAACGGACATATACTTCACCTTGTATGTCTTTATGTTTGGCAGACGCAGGGTAAACTAAATTTTTTGAGATATAGCTTACTAATTCTTTTTCACCTCCGGGGAACTGAGGCATTTGTTTGACAGATTCATAAATATCCAAAGTTTCGCCTGAATTAGTTGATTTCATTTCAGGTTGATTTAGCATGAATTTAATAGGAATATTGTACCAAACATTTACGTTTTCTCCATTGTATTTCCCCGGAGTCCATTTTGGCATACTTTTTACTACTCTCACAGCTTCATTATCGAATGCAGTATCAAGCGATTTGATTGTTTCTACATGTTCAATTCCGCCCGTCTTTGTAACTTCAAAATCAAGCGACTTGATTAATTCTACCCGGCCAATTTCGCCTGTTTTTGTAATTTCAAAATGTACTATGACTGTGCCCCGGATCTCTTTTTTTGTTTCAGGATATTTAATGTTTTTATTGAAATAGACCTTTAATCCATTTTCTCCTCCGGGAAATTGTGGCATGTCTTCAACTACAGTATAAATACCCTCTTCATCTTTCCCGATATAACCCTCTGTTTGATCTAAATGATATTTATCCGGCTTGAATTTTTCTACTCTTTGAATGAAATCCACAGAATCCTTTTTAGTAGTCGAATATTGTTTTTTAGCATTTTCAAGTTTAAAGATTACCGGGAGGGTATACCAAACATTCACACTCACTCCATTTTGTTTGGCCGGTATAAATTTTGGTAACGTTCTGATTACCCGAATCGATTCTATATCACAAGACGAATCGAGCGACCTTAAAATTTCTACATGACTTATTTCCCCTTTTCTGTTTACTAAAAAATGGCAGATTACTCTGCCTTGAATACCGTTTTCAAAATCTTTAACGGGATAATGAATATTCTGTGTTATATACTTCATTAAAGCTTCTTCTCCTCCGGGAAATTGTGGCATTTGCTCAACTACATCAAAAATTTTAGTTGTATCTGAGTTTAAACTAAAACTTTTGTATTTTATTAAATCACTTTGTACTTTTTCAGAAGTACTGTGATTTTGTGCCTTCACTTCTCCTAATAGTGTCAATCCTGACCCGGCAATTATCAATCCTATCAACAGTTTCTGACAGACGAACAACCGGAATAAATCAGGTAAAGCATGTGATTTAATTTTTCGGGTCATATCATTTGTAATGTTTAAAGTTTACTGGTACTGTGAAATAAACACGAACTGCTTTGCAGTTTTGTATTGCAGGAATAAATTTTGGGAATGATTTTACAACCCGAATGGCTTCTTCATCATAACATGGTTCAAGACTTCGTGCAACGACTACATTCGATACACTTCCATCTTGGTTTATAACAAATCTACAAACAACAGTTCCCTGATTATCATTTTCTTTTTCAGGCCATTTTATGTTTTTTGAAATAAAATTTAATATTGAATCATTTCCGCCCGGGAATTGTGCCATTTGCTCAACAGCATTAAAAATATAAGTTGCCGTATCTACCGGACCAATATTTATATCATGAGACTCACTTTCATCAATTGCAACGCAAATGCCCGAATGCAATTTAATGGAATCCTTTTTTTCGGTTATAGTGTAAGAATTCACAGGTCTCTTTTTTTGTTTTGGACCGAAACTTGTTAATCCTATCCAAAAAGTAAGTAGCCCAACTAATATTACAGGACGTACAAACACACGCCAATTTTCCGATTTGTCTGCTATATAAGCAAACCCCCGAAACAAAACTTGAAATAAATTGAATTCTATTTTTGGTGACATGGTAATTCCGTTATTTTGACCTGACAAATATAACTATTTGTTAATTATATTAACGAATGTGACCAATGTTTATTATTGTTTGTTTTGCTTTTGTTTTAAACTAAAGAAACAAAAATGCACATTTGAACTATTTTAAATCACCTACGGTTTACCAGATAAATTCCTCCCAATACCACCACAGCTCCGCCAATTTCGTGGAAGGTAAGAATTTCACCCAATACGAGTACTGAAAAGATGGCTGTAAATGCCGTCTGGCTCAGCATGCTTACAGAGGCTGCGGTAGGTTTGATATAACCCAGTGCCTGATTTATCGCGAGCCATCCCAATAGTTGCGGTACCAGTCCCAGCGTTCCCAATGCCAGCCAGGTGGTGGTATTGAATCCCCAAAGCGGGGTGGAAGTAAACAGGCAAATGAGTCCCAGCACAACGGTACTGGTGACCATTGAAATGGTGGTAAACGAAAAAGTATCGAGGGAGCTTCTGCCTTTCCGGACGGTGATCAGGTATGCCCCATAAAACATGCTGGCAATAATGGCCAGTACATTTCCGAAATTAAGGTTGGCCTGCATCACCTGGTTGAACCCGATGATAATGGTTACTCCAATCATCGAAACAACGGTTCCTATCCAGAATATCCCCGAAGGCTTTTCTTTCATGAAGAGCAATGCCCCAATACCCACCCATACCGGTGCCAGATTGGCCAGTAACGTCGAAATAGTGGCTTTTGAGAGCATAATGGACGAATTCCATAGCGCAATGTCGCAGGCAAATAAAATGCCGCAAATAACCGCTATTCTAACTCCCCGCCGATCGGTAATCGGTTTCTTAAAATAAAGCCATATGGGGATGATGACAATTGTTCCGATCAGCATTCTGTAAAACCCGGAGCCGAACCCGCTGATATTGGCAATCTTTACCAGAATGGCCGACCACGATATGCACAAAATACCAAAAAACAATAACAAATAGTGAACCCACGGATGGTTTTTATGCAGTTTAATCATGTTGAGGGATTAAGAAAAGAGACAAAATATTATAGACAAAAGAACCAAGAGCCAAGAACCAAGAGCCAAGACAAAAGACAAAAGTAAGAAATTCAGTAACCACAATAGGCACATTAGAACACAATAGAGTGCACAAAAACTATAGAACACAATAGACAAAAGAACAAAGAGAAAAGAGCCAAGACAAAAGTAAGAAATTCAGTAACCACAATAGGCACATTAGAACACAATAGAGGGCACAAAAACTATAGAACACAATAGACAAAAGAACCAAGAGCCAAGAGCCAAAACAAAAGTAAGAAATTCAGTAACCACAATAGGCACATTAGAACACAATAGAGGGCACAAAAACTATAGAACACAAAAGACAAAAGACAATAGACAAAAGAGCAAAGATAATAGATCTAAGAAAAGTTATATGTTTAATGAATTAAATTCCTAATACGATGTTCGCATCAATATTTAATTTTTTACTTATTTCACGGGCTACCTTTAAAGTTGGCTCACTTTTTCCGGATAAATATTCGCTTACACGTGATGGACTAATACCCAAAAGTTCCGATAGTTTGAGTTGGGTTAGTTTCATCTCGTACATTCGAAGTTTAATTGATTCTGCCAAAGTTGGAGCTGATACAAGGTAATGTTCTTCTTCATAATCTGCTACTAAATTAAAAAGTATATTTAATTCAATAAATTTTTTATCTGTTACTGGAGTATCATTGTTAACTATTTTAAGAAGTTCTTCTATTCTGGCACATAATACTTCATATTCATTTTTGTTATTTATTTTAGTCATACCGTGTATTTTAGAAATATCTTTTTAGGCGTACAAAAATAATAAAAATCCGTTCAGTTTAGTAATTCAATAAGCTACATCCTTACAAAAGTCATTCCTTTCATTATTTTATTTGAAGGATAATAGCCACTAAACTTCTGAAAAAACTAACCAACTACTTACTCATTCCTCACCTCTCACCTCTTTCTACCGACTATAGACCGCTCTCATCATTCGGTCATTTCCAGAAATATCCTTTCTCAATTCCACATCCCGGTAACCCATTAGAGTCAGTAATTCGATGCAGGATTGTCCTGCTTCCCGGTTAATCTCAAAATAGAGTTTCCCATTATCTTTTAAATGCTTTTGTGCAAAGAGTGCGATGGTGCGATAAAACAACAACGGATCATTATCGGGAACAAACAATGCCAGATGTGGTTCATATTCCAACACATTGGGCAATATTCCGTCCTTTTCATGTTCTGTAATATAAGGCGGATTGCTGATTATGATATCCCATTTTGTTGGAAAATCAGGAGCATTGAGCATATCAACTTCCGAAAAATTGATGGAAAGGTTGTTGAGCGATGCATTTCGCCGGGCAGTTTCAAGTGCGTCAACTGAAATATCAAAGGCATCAACCACCGAATTTGTAAATTCATGCTTCATGGTAATGGCAATACAACCGCTGCCGGTACCGATATCCAGCAACCGCAATTCGGCAGTTCTGTCATTCTCATTCCTGATCCACTCCACCAGTTCTTCTGTTTCTTGACGGGGGATTAATACCGACTCATCGACATAAAAGGGTAGGCCGTAGAACTCTGTTTCCCCTAAAATGTACTGAATTGGAACATATTTCTTTAGTTTTTCGATAAAACTTTCAATTTCATGCTGTTGTTCACTGGAAAAAAGTGTATTTTTGTTAACGTAAACTTCAGTGCGTGAAAATCCTGTCAGTTTTTCTATGATCAGATAACTGAAATTTCTGATTTCCTGGTCGGGATAAAGTCCGGTAAGTACCGACTGAATATGAAGTAGCGTTTTTTGCATGATGCAAAGATATATAAAAAGCCCCCTAACCCCCAACAAGGGAATAAAGAAAATGATATGGCTATAGTACAAAAAGAAACTAACAATCACGTTCTCCCAATAAGGGATAGTGGAAAATATATGTCCCGTTGCCTGCAAATTGCCCAACTGGCGGGAGGTCATGTTGCTCCGAACCCCATGGTAGGGGCAGTGCTGGTCTGCGATGACATCATTATCGGCGAAGGGTTTCATCAACGTTTTGGTGAAGACCATGCTGAGCCGAATGCTATTCATTCTGTAACAAATTGTGAATTGCTAAAGCGTTCCACGTTGTATGTCAGCCTGGAACCCTGTTCTTATTATGGCAAGACACCACCGTGTGCCGATCTGATTGTTTCATGTCAGATACCCCGTGTTGTCATCGGAACGTTAGATCCCAATCCAAAAGTATCGGGTAGGGGAGTAGAAATACTTCGTAAAGCCGGTATTGAAGTTGTCGTAGGAGTCATGGAAGAAGAATGCCGCGAATTAAATAAGCGTTTTTTTATTTTCCAGGAACAAAAACGACCGTATGTATTGCTTAAATGGGCCCAGACGCAGGATGGATTTATTGACAGGGTTCGTACGGATCATACAGAACCACCCCTGCAAATTTCCAACAACATCACCAAACAACTGACGCATAAAATGCGATCCGAAAACCAGTCCATCCTGGTGGGTGCCAACACGGTTTTGCTGGATAATCCTTCCCTGAATGTCCGTAACTGGTCGGGTAGATCACCTGTCCGTATTGGTATTGACAGGCAGGGACGTATCCCCGAAAATTTCAATCTGATGGATGGGAGTATTCAAACCTTCATTTTTACTGAAAAAGACCGTGATAACAGGCAAAAGCTTGAATTTATAAAAATAAATTTTGATGCTGATTGTCTGACAACCATTTTGCACGAGATCTTCAAACGAAATATTCATTCTGTTCTTGTGGAAGGCGGTGCCAGTATATTAAACAGCTTCATAGAAGCCGGATTGTGGGATGAAGCCAATATTGAAGTGTCGCCCCAGCGGATAACGACCGGTGTAAAAGCACCCCTTTTATCACTTCAACCGGTTTCACGGCAATCATTTGAAGGCCATGAATGGCTGTTCTTTAAAAACCTAACCTAATTCCAACTTATACATGAATCACCTGATTACAGTAGTTCTCCTTGCTCTTTATGCCTATACACTGATCAGTACCATTTCGGTATTGCTTCTGGAAAATCGTAATCCGGCAAAATCACTGTCATGGGTAATGGTATTGTTATTTATTCCCGTCATCGGAATGTTTTTCTATCTGTTGCTTGGACAGGACTACCGTAAGAAAAAGATTATCTCTAAAAAAAGTATCCGGCAGGTCGTTGACCGGCCTGTTGCTTCCTTTGATATCGATAAACTGGATACAACATTGATGAATGAGAATCAGTTGAATCTGATCAAATTACTTTACAAAAACAGTGAATCTGCCGGATATGCATTCAATAAAATTGATGTACTGTCAGATGGTGAAAGCACCTTCAAAGCATTATTTGAAGCAATACGTAATGCGAAAGATCATATTCATATCGAGTTTTTTATCTTTGATGATGATAAAATCTCCAACGAGTTGCGGGAACTGCTTATTCAAAAAGCAATTGAAGGCGTCAGGGTACGAATGATATACGATTATTGGGGAAGTTTTGATCTGTCAAAGAAATATCTGAAATCATTAAAGAATGCAGGTGTATACATTCGTCCGTTCTTACCCTTCAGATGGCGCATTTCACGAAGCAGTAAAATTAACTTCAGAAATCACCGGAAGCTGATTATTGTGGATGGAAATGTCGGTTTTACGGGTGGGTTGAATGTAGCCGATCGTTATTTCTTTGGCAATTCGTTAGGCAAATGGCGCGATACCTTTGTCCGAATGGAAGGTTCGGTTGTCCAGGGGCTCCAACTGCTTTTTATGGTCGATTGGTTTTTTGTCGACCGTAAATTAATCGAGGGACCTCAATACTTCCCCGAACCTGTTAAACACGAATTAAATCTGGTTCAACTGGTTAATAGTGGTCCCGATTCCGACTGGGAAGCCATTATGCAGGGAATTGCTTCTGCCATTGCCTCGGCTACAAAATACATTTACATCCATTCTCCCTATTTTATGCCCACTGATGTCATTGCCACCAGCATGCAAATGGCAGCATTGAGTGGAGTCGATGTCCGGTTAATGATTCCTGCCAGGTCCGATTCGAGGTTATCGGATGCAAGTACTTCCAGCTATCTGGCTCCGGCCCTTGAAGCAGGTGTAAGAATTTTCAGGTATAATAATGGTTTCTTGCACAGTAAAGCCATAGTGATTGATGATTTTATTTCTATAGTCGGATCGTGTAATCTGGATGAACGAAGCTTCGTTCAGAATTTCGAGGCTGATGCCTTTATCTATGAGTATAAGACTGCTTCTGTATTAAAAGAGTTATTCCTCAAGGATATTGAAAACTGCGTAGAAATAAGCAAAGAAGACTGGTCGAACAGAAAACGCCGCCAAAAGCTGAAAGAATCATTTGCCCGTTTATTCAGTCCCTTAATGTAATTCAGTCCACATTAAACTGTTTTGCTGATAAAAAAATACTTCCTGATTTTTCAAAAAATAAATTTTTATATATACTTTTGTACTGCTAAACAGCTGAACGGGATGTAGCTCAGTCCGGTTTAGAGTACCGGTCTGGGGGACCGGTGGTCGCAAGTTCGAATCTTGTCATCCCGACAAAATAAAAAGACAAGGAGGTTACATGAAGGTGTAGGCTCCTTGTCTTTTGTGTACTACATTTCCTTTTTTCATTTATTGAATACTCTGTTCTAACCGGTAGTAAACTGAAAATTCTGTTTGTTTAGTTTGTTTTAATAAATGCTTTACCCCCTACGACATTCTGCTTCTCTGATTTATTCTATCTTTCTCATAATTTGATCCATCAGACCACCACTAATGAATTTATCTCCTGTTATCCAATTTCAGTCCGGCAACTAATTCCGTGAACTCTGTTATTTCAAATCTCAATTTATTCCATTTACCTCCGGTTTCCCTTCGTTACCCCTTTGGTACCCCTTTGGATAACATTTACTGTTATTAAGAACCTATTAAGGAAAAACTACGGTGGTATTGCGGAGATATTACGCTCTTACATTACACCGCAATATCACCGCAATATCACCGTAATACCACCGTAATACCACCGTAATACTACTGAATGTTATCCAAAGGGGTTCCGAAGGGGTACCGGAGATTAATAGGAAATATAGGAATATACATTATGTTAAAATTATACTTTTGGCATACTACAAAAAAAATACGGGTTTGCGAATTAATATTCAGAAATGCGTGAAAGAAGGAGCAGTTTTGAGAAACAATTAAATCTTTGAAAAACGGTCTGTGTTGAATGAACTATGTAAATAACTATAAGATAAATTTGCAATCTGTCAGTAATCGGACCTGTTTTAGTGTATTTTCCTGTTACGCTTCTTACTGTTTTTGGTCAATCAATTGACTGATTAATAGTTTACATGGAACTGATTTGACAAATAAACAGGGAAAATAAGTGAATTAAATATCGGTAGTCACATCAGATAAAAAAAAACTATAAGGAATTGATCTAAAATCAAAAAGGAACAATACATATCGCATTGTTCCTTTCTGATTTATATATATAAAACTCATGGATTTAAAAATCCATTCAGCTGCTATTTTGAAAATTCCAGTTCGACTTCTACCGGAAAATGATCGGAAGGCAGACGGACCAGATATTGTTGCAGGGATACTTCTTTTG
>Ga0302292_1000938_pt1 | contig 19584 bp, 14 predicted proteins | sample III_Fen_N2_1_FD_194553 | JGI IMG/M metagenome (GOLD analysis project Ga0302292, IMG submission 194553) | Peat permafrost microbial communities from Stordalen Mire near Abisko, Sweden - III_Fen_N2_1 | ecosystem: Environmental > Terrestrial > Soil > Wetlands > Permafrost | place: Sweden: Abisko...
AATGTTTGAGTTCTGTTAATAAACGTATAGATTTACCAAAAAAGTATTGGACAAAAAATTATTTCAAGGTTGATTTGAAAGATTATTTTAATGAAGATTATGGTCATTATATATTTAGTTTCTCAAATTCTTTGTATAAAGATAATAATTCCAAAGTTGTTTATGAAAGAAGTTATTTAACAGTTACAAATCTTAATGTTATTGAAAAAAAGATAAGTCCAACTGAAAGTTTAGAAACTGGAAATGTTGATATTAAGGGTAATAATTTAAAAAATTTATATTTTGTAACTAAAATTTCTGATTTATCTAATATTAACGGAGCTGATGTTGATAGTTATGTTTTAGAAAGTTTAACTAAAGATAAAAAAATAGTAGCTACAGAAAAAGACATAAATACTGGAAATTATACTTTAAGTATTAAAAAAGTTTCAAGCAATAAAACTGGCACTGATGGTGTTGCTAATGTTGAATCTGTTTATAAACCAGCAGGTGCTATTGTTAGATTTGGTAATGATTCAGCTGTAATTATAAGTAGTGAAAGTGGTCTTGGTTATTCTGGTGATGCATATAACGCTCAAGCGGTTTATCTTTATTCTGATAGACCAATATATAGACCTGGAGATACAGTTAGTTTTAAGGGCGTGTATCGTATAGGTTATGATGGAAGTTATCAGGTTTTTAAAGAAAAGAAAATTCCTGTAAAAATCTATGATTCAAATAATAATGAAATTTATAATAAAGAACTTGATATAAATGATTTTGGAACTTTTTCTGATAAAATTATTTTAAGTACTGGAGCTTCTGTTGGTACTTATAGAATAGAATCTAAAAATTATAATAGTTATAATTTTGACGTTCAAGAATATGTACCAGCTGCATTTAAAATTGATTCTAAAGTTAATAAAGACGAATTTATTGCTGGTGAAGATTTTAGTATTAATTTAAATGCTAGTTATTATTTTGGTGCACCACTTGAAAATGCAAAAGTTGATTATACTATAACAAGTACTGATTATTACTTTGATAAATATGAAGGAGACGGATATTATAATTTTATAAATTCTTCTGGTGATATTTATTATAGAGATTATTTTGCATATAGAGGAAGCGCTGATCTTGTGAATGGAAAAGCTGTTATTAATGGAAAAATAGACTTTGAAAAGTTTTTTAAAGAAGGAAATAGAGGAAGTAAAATTTTTAATGTTTATATGAATATTACAAATTCTACTGGAAATTCTATAACAGCTGTTCAATCGTTTATTGTTCATGCTGGTAAATATTATGTTGGAATTAATACAGATAAATATTTCCTTGGAAAAAGTGAGAATTTTAATTTGAAATTAAAAACTGTTGATACTCTTGGAAATAAAGCTTCTTTAAATAATATTAATTTAAAACTTAATAAAGTTACTTGGATATATAATAAAAGAAAAGAAGTTGATGGTTCTTATTATTATAATTGGGAGAAAAAATATGATTTAGTTAAAGAAATCACTGTTAATACAAATTCTAGTGGTGACTATTCTTCAAATTTTAATTTAAAAGATGAAGGAGAGTATAATGCTATTGCTACTTATAAAGATGAGAATGGTAATAATATTTCTTCAGCTACTGATTTATATGTTTATGGTAGTGGGGATGTTTCTGTAAGACCTACTAATGATAATAGCTTAGATATTACTGCAGAAAAAACAGATTTAAATGCAGGTGATAAAGCAAAAATTATAATTAAATCTCCTTATAAAACTGCTAAAGCTTTTATTTCTATTGAAAGAGGTAGAATTTATTCTTATGAAATAGTTGATATTAATCAAAGTATTTATGAATATTCTTTTGATTTAAAAAATGAATATACACCTAATGTTTATATTTCTGTTGTGTTAATGTCTTCTAAACCTGAATTAAAATATGGAAATTTAAGTTTCCAAGTTAATTCTGATGATAAAAAGTTAAATATAGATTTAAAAACAAATAAAGAAAGTTATTTGCCAGGAGAAAAGGTTATCGCTGACGTTTATGTAAAAGATAATACTAATAAACCTATTAGTACAGAATTGTCTATGGCTGTTGTTGATATGAGCGTTCTTGCATTAAAAGGAAATCCAAAAAAAGATCCAGCTTCTTTCTTTTATAATTATTTTCCATTAAATGTTGCTACATCATCAAATTTGAAAAATATTCTTAATGAAATTGATGTTTCAAACGCTACAAAAGGTGGATCAGGGGCTGAATCTGGCGATTTAGCAAAAAAGAAAAGAGGAGAATTTAGAGATACCGCTTTTTGGAATGCTATTATAAATACTGATGTTAATGGTTATGCTCATGTAGAATTTAAAATGCCTGATAATCTTACAACTTGGCAAATTGAAACAGTTGGAGTTTCAAAAGATACAAAATTAGGAGTTAATTATAAAGAATTTGTATCAAAGAAAGAATTAATGTTAACACCTTTAAAGCCTAGATTTGTGGTACTTGGAGACGAATTCTTAGTTGGTGCTAAATTGTTTAATCAAACTGGTAGTGATCAAATTGTTGATATTGCTTTTGATAGTGGATATTTAGAATTTAGAGATTCAAAAAAGAATTTAAAAATAGAGATTAAGAACGGTGAAAATAAAAATATTTATTTTAAAGTATATGCACCACTTACTTTGAATGTTGCTAATACTAATTTTTCTATGTCTGCTGGTAATTCTAAATTTAGTGATTCTTTTATTGATAATATAAATATTAAAACTAATGATGTTTTTGAAACTACTGCTACATCTGGATATTCTAAAGATAATGTAAAAGAATATGTTTATTTGCCAGAAAATATTTCAAAATCAAAAGGTGAACTTACTGTAAATACTAGTACTACATTACTTCCTTATATTAATTCTGGTATTAAATATATTTCAGAAACTAATGATAGTTCTACAGAAGGAATTGCTTCTAAGATAATGACTGTATTAAGTTTAAATAAATTAAATAATTTAAAAGTTACAGATTTTGTTGGTGAATTAAAATACAATGATGTTTCTTATAAAATCAATGAAATAATTCCTGTTCTACTTTCTGATTTGTATAAAAATTATAGAAAAGATAATGGTTTTGGATATTATGCAAATTCTTATTATTCTGATTATTATTTGAATCTTTATACTTTTGACGTTTTAACTAACTTAAAAGATAATGGTGTAAGTGTTTCTGAGGATATTTATAAAAATTTACAATCTGTTATTTTGAACAATATAAACAATGATGCAGGTTTATATTCTGATAAAAATACTGTAATTATTACTACTTATTTATTATCTAATTCTTTGAAATATAATTCTACAAACATAGATAGTTTAGTATCTATTGTAAAAGGATATTTAAATAATAATAAATTCTTAGAATTAGATTCTTCAAATTTTGCTTTAATTTATTTGACTGATCTTATTAGTAGTAATAAATCTTTTGAAAATAAAAATGTTGATAATATTTATAAGATTTTAGAAAATAGAATGGAATTTGATTCTCGTGGAGCTTATTTAAAACCAATGAATTCTATATGGAGATTGTATGAAAATTCTACTTCTGATACAGCTTTGTTTGTTGATAAATTTTCTAGTTTGAAAAAGGATTTTGTTTCTTATGATAAACTTCTTAGATGGCTTAATTCTTCAAAAAATAAAGATGGATATTGGAATAATGAAGCTGATACTCAAAAAGTTATAAATGCATTTATTTCTTATGTTGATTTCAGACAAGAAAATACAAAAAATTTATCTGTTGATGTTTTGGTGAATAATGAAAAGACACAAAGTATTATGCCATTACAAAAATTAACTAAATCTTTAAATTCTGTTGCTATAAATAAGAGCGATAAAAATACTGGCTTATATTATGATATTGCACTTAAATATTATGTTTCAGCAAGTAATATTGGTAAAAAAGATGAAGGATTTGTTATTGATAGAGGATTCTATAGATTGAGTGATGAAAAACTTGAGAATAAGGTTAGTGATGCAAAAGTTGGTGAAGTATTGAAGGGAAGAGTTGAAGTTGTTGTTTCTAAGGATAGAAATTATGTAAATATAGATTCTTACATTCCTGCTGGATTTGAACTTATAAACTTTGCGTTATCTACTGAAAATCAAGGTAATTATGTAGATAATAATAATCAATATCAAAATTATTATGTGTCTTCTGATAAGCAAGATTTATATCCTGATTATCAAGAATTAAGAGATGATAGACTATTCTTATTTAAACAAGATTTAACTCCTGGAGTTTATAAATTTGATTATTATATAAGAGCTTTAATCCCTGGTAAATATAGTTTATTACCAGCTTATGTATATGAAAAATATACTCCTGAAAATTTCGGAAGAACTGAAGGTAGTGAATTTGTTGTAAATCAATAAAAAAAATCTCGGATTAATATCCGAGATTTTTTAATTTATGTAAATATTTATTTCTTCTTGTTTTTCGTTTTCGTCTATAGCTTTTATTTTATATAATCCAGTTGTTTCTGGTTTGAATATATATTCTTTTGAAGTTGATTGGTATTCATTATTTATATACCATTTGATAACACTGTCTGATTGTAATGGAATCTGAGTTGTACTTTCTAATTCAAACTCATCGTTGTTGTGTGGCTTTAGTATCATAGAATCATTTGTTAATAGGTTCTTAAATTTATTATAGTCATCACTAGCGAGTCCATATTCTATATTGTTATCTTTATTATATTCTTTTATATTGTTAAATTCAAATTTACTTTTTTTATTATATTCCGAATTAATTAATATATTCATTGCTTCATGCCATATTCTTCCTGCTCCTGTTTGTCCTGAGACTTCATCCATTGCTGTATTGTTACTATTTCCAACCCATACAGCAACTAAGAAATCTTTTGTATATCCAATTGTATAACTATCATGAAATTCTCTAGATGTTCCTGTTTTTACTGCATAATTTGCACCTTCTATATTTAGATCGCTAACTGAGCCAAATTGGTCAACTCCAGTTTTTCTGTCGCTTAGTATTTTATTTATTAATTCTATATATTTTCCTTCTGATATTTTTTTATTTTGGTTGAAGTTTGTTGTATTTAAATTTATAGGATTATTATCAAATAATTTTAATGGCAATAAATTTCCGTTTTGGCTGAATATTGAGAAATAATAAGATAATGTCATTAAATCCATTTCAAGACCTCCTAAAGCGATTCCTAGTTGGTAATTTGATATATCTTGAGTTGGTTTGAATTCTAAATCTTTTGTTAATAGATTATAAAAATTATTTACTCCATAATATTCTAGAACTTTTACCGTTGGAACATTTAGACTGTTTGAAAGGGAATAGTGAAGATTTACTAGACCCCTATATTGATAGTCATAATTTTTTGGATAAAATGCAAAATTATCATTAATTAGATATTTATATTCTTTATCTTCAACATTAGTGTATGGTCTTAAATTTTTTTCAAAACCTTTTACATATATAAATGGTTTTATTGTTGATCCTATTGGTCTTGATTGTGTGGCCATATCTATTTGTGCTCCGTTTTTTGTACTTTTTGGATCTGGTGACCCAACAATAGAAAGCACTTCGTTTTCTGGGTATTTTAATACTATTATTGCGCCGTTTGTTGCTTTTTTACTTGATAAACTTTCTAGATTTCTATTTAAAATTTCTCTTAATTTATCTGTTAATGGTGAATCTATAGTAGTTTTTATAGATTTATCTTTATTGTTGTTTATTAAACTTTGTAGTTCAAAATAGTTATTATTGTTGTTTATATACTTTTTAAAGTTTAATTTTAATTTTGATATTTCTTCTGGTTTATTGTTTTCGGCAAATGGATTGAAACGTGCTGGGTTTGGCATTGTTGTGAGTAATGCGTTTATTTGTTCTTTATTTAATAATTCTGGTGTTGTATTGAAATAATAAACGCTGGCTAATTTTATTCCTTCTATATTATTTCCAAAATAAATACTATTTTCATACATTTGAAGTATTTCTGTTTTTGTTAAATATGATTCTAGACTAAGAGTATAAAATAGTTCTTTAATTTTATTATTAAAAGTTCTTTCGTTCTCTTGAGATAATAATATTTTTGCTAATTGTTGAGTTATAGTGCTTGATGCTGTTCTTTTATGAGTTACAAAATAATTAAAAAATGCTCTAATTGTTGATTTTAGGTTTATACCTGGATGAAAATAAAAAGTTTTATCCTCTTTGTTTATTAAGGCTTTTGTAAATTCTTTTGGTAAAAAATTTATATTTTCTGAATAATCTCCTCTATTATTTGAATTGATTTTTATTACTATATTATTTCTATCTTTTATTATTTCTGATTGATTGTTTAAATAATTTTTTACTAATAAATTTTTTGCATTAGATAATTTTATAGAAAAAAATATAGCAAACACTAATATTAATAGAGAAAGGCATGATATTATTGAAATTTTTATTATTTTTTTATTCATATTATAAAGAGTATAGCATTTTCTATGATTTTGCTATTTTTTTGTTTTTCTATTTATAGTGTATAATTGTAATCTGTAGGATTATTGATAAATTTATGAAGAATTTTTTTAAATTAATTTTTGTAGTATTTGTTTTTTTCTTTTTATTTTGTTCCAATAACATTACGTTTGCTGAAAGCAGATTTAATATAGAAGAAAAAGATATATTAACAAAAGAATACTTTTTGAAAGGTAATTGGGATTTTTATTGGAATAAATTATTATCTTCAAATGATTTAAAATATTATCAACCAGACGATAGCGTAGAGGCTCCTTTTAGATGGGCTAGTAATAAAAAATATAACCTTAATGGTTGTGCTACTTATAAAACAATTATAAATGTTCCATCTGATGGAATATATACTTTTAATATACCAAATTTAGAGCATTCTTATAAGATATACGCAAACGGAATTTTGGTAGCAGAAGATGGTAATGTTTCTTGTAATATTGATAATTATAAACCAGGAAAAACATCTCAAATGGTTTCTGTTTTAAGTAAAAATAAACAAATAGAGTTAATTGTTCAAATATCATCTTTTAAAGATTTATTTGCCGGGATGCAAAGTGCTATTGGTATTGGAAATCAAAATGTTGTTTTAAGAAATAGGGAAACATCTATAGCTTTTAATTGCTCTATATTGGCTATTATTTTTATAATGGCAATATATCATTTAATAATATTTATGATGAGAAAAAAGGATATTAGTTTTTTGATATTTTTCTTTTTATCTTTAACGTTATCTATAAGACTTATTTTTGCAGGTTTTATGGCACAATGGTTATTTCCTGGTGTTAGTTATGATCTAACCATGAGACTAACTTTTTTACCAATAGTTTTAGCACCAATGTTGCTTGTAATGTTCACGAGATATTTGTTTTATCCAGAGAAAGAGAAGTCTAATATGCTTAGAGTTACTGTAGCTTACTCAGTTCCAGTTTCTTTATTTATGATATTTTTTCCGGTAGAGATTTTTGCTAAGTTGTTGTATGTTTATCAAGTTGGTGTTGTTGTTGTTCCTTTGTTTGCTTTTTATCACCTAATTAGAGCTGTTGTATATAAAAAGGATGGGGCATTGATTTTATTAGGCGGTACTGTAATTTTGTTTTTATTTGCTATAAACGATATTTTATATACAAACGTAATGTTTAATACCGGTTTTTTAACTCCTTGTGGATTAGTTATTTTTATACTTTGCCAATCATTCGTTTTGGCAAAAAAATATAATAAAATTTCTGAACTATATATAAAAGATCCTTTGACTAACATATATAATAAAAGATATTTATTAGATTATTTAAAAGATAGTATTCATTTTTGCAAGAAGAATGTTAATAAGAAATTTTCAATTGCTGTATTGGATATAGATCATTTTAAAAATATAAATGATTCATATGGACATGACTTTGGTGATCACGCATTGAAATGTCTAGCTGAAAACATTTCGGAATCTATTAGAAGATATGATGTGTTTGCTAGATATGGAGGAGAAGAATTTGTGATAATTTTTGAGGATTTAAGTGCTAAAGATTCTTATCTTGTTTGTGATAGAATAAGACAAAAAATATCTGAATTAGAAATAATTGGTTCTGACAAAAGTAATAAAAATATTAATATAAAATTAACTATTAGTATAGGATTATCTGACTATATAAGAGAAAAACATTTAAATTATAATCAACTTATTAAATCTGCTGATAGTTGTTTGTATGAGGCAAAGAATTTTGGTAGAAATAGAGTTGTTGCTAATTTTGACAATTAAGATTTATTTTGCTATAATTCTCATATTAAAAAGTAAAACATCTCTTTTCCCGTGGTGTATTACTATAAAGTTAATAAAGAATAATATAAAAACATGATAGCTATTATTAAAACTGGTGGTAAACAATATAAAGTTTCTGAAGGTTCTAAAATTAAAATTGAAAAATTAGAAGTTAATGTTGGTGATAAATACACTTTTGATTCTGTTTTACTTCTTACTAATGAAGATGGATCTGATTTAAAAATTGGAGCTCCTCTTGTAGAAGGTGCTAAAGTAGAAGCAAAGATCTTAAGACAAGATAGATATGAAAAAGTTAGAACTATTAAATTTAAGAGTAAAACTCATTTCAATAAAGAAAAAAATCATAGACAAAACTTTACAGAAGTTATTATAGAGAAAATTATTGCATAATAATGAAATAATCCGAGAAATCGGGTTATTTTTATTTTACTGTTTACTATTTTAATTATTGTGCTAATATTTAGCAATAATTTTATGGAGGTGTGCAAATGCCATTAGTTGAAGAAATTATTCCTAGTTCTATTGACCTAAGTACCGAGCTTCTTGGTGCTTTTGGTAATCGTGATTTTGAAAAGGCTGTAACTAAGCTTGTTAAACATTTACAGCTTGAGAACAAAACATTTTTATCAAGCTTTAATAAAGAAGAACTTAAAGCTTTTGGCTTCTTTAATAATATTGAGGATTTCCAAAGATCGTATCCCGCTCATTTTAAATTGATAATTGATTATTTTGTAGGAGCTGGATGTGTTGAAATGATTGGAGGATGGGAATATTTTTTTACGGATATATTCGTTGAAAGAATTATTCGATTTGTTAAAAAATAGTTTTTAACAAAAAGGCGAGATTTTGATCTCGTCTTTTTTTATAATTCAATTCTTCCTGATATAGAATCACTTAGAGTTGTTTGGTCTGCGTATTCTATTTCAGAACCAATAGGTAAGCCTCTTGCAAATCTTGTCATTTTTATATTCAATGGTTTTAATAATTTTGATATGTAAATAATTGTTGATTCGCCCTCTATTTTTGGGTCTATTCCGAATATTACTTCTTTTATTTTGTCTTTATTTTTTGAAATTCTTTCTATAAATTCTGAAATTTTTATATTATCAGGAGTTATTCCGTTTAATGTGTCTATTAATCCATGTAATACATGATATTTTCCTTTGAATTTGTTTGTTTTTTCTATGTTTGATATATCTTTTATTTGTGAGACAACACAGATAATACTTGAGTCTCTGTTTTTGTTTAAACATATTTCACAATAATCATTTTCTGAGATATTAAAACATGCTTTGCATAATTTTATATCTTTTATTGATAATATTGCTTCGCTTATTTTTTTTAATTCTTCTTCATTTTTATTCAATAAATCAAAAGATATCTTCTCCGCGGTTTTTTGGCCAATAGTAGGGAAGGTATGTATTATGTTTATTAAGTTTTGAAGTTTGTCTGGATACATGATTAAAAACTAAAAAAAGAGAAAAATAGAGAAAAACTAAAATTAATATGTGAGCATGTAGGAAAGAGCGGAATTATAAGACTCCCTCTCTTTCTTATATACTCACATATTTTTATATTAATTTAATCCTGGGATATTAAGTCCGCCCATTGATTGCATTTTTTTTGCCATTACCATTTGTACTTTTTTAATAGATTCATTTGTAGCATCTTTAATGGCGTTTTCTAATTTTTCTTTGTTTGCTAAAAGGTTTTGATCTATTATTTCAACTTTTTTTATTTCTTGATTTCCGTTGATTGTTATTTTTACTCCTGATTTTTCAGCATCTACAACTTCTAATTCAAGTTCTTTTTGTAATTTTTTAGCTTGATCTTTTAAATCTGTTACTTGTTTTAATTGTGAGAATAAAGACATAGTGTTAATTTATAGTTGTTTAGTTAATAGTTACTAGTTTTTTAGTAATGATTAATAGTATAGCATAAAATAATTAAGAAATTAAAGAATTAATAAATTTCTTAATTTTTTAATTTATTTAATGTCCTCAAGTGATATTGGTGTTATTTGATTTGAAGATAAATTTAATGGCGTTGGTTCTATTATTGTTGAAATAATAACTGGCTCTTCTGCTTTTGTATTAGTTGATTTTGTTATATTCTCTATAGCTACCCATGTACTGTTTTTATTTGATGGCACTATTACTATAACTTCATCACCAATTTCTCCTTTGTAATATGTTACTGAAGCTTTTTGAACTCTATAAGCTTTTCCTTCTGCAAGTACAGCAAATCCTTTATTTGCTTCGTCTTTTATCAATGTTCCAACAAGTCTTTCTCTATCTACTTGTTCTATTTGCTTATAGACAAAAGTTCCATCTTTTTTGATTGTTAATTTCATTTTATCTCCCTCTACTATTTTTGATTTTGATATATAGTTTGCAGGGATGCTATATTGCTTAGAATCTGGTCCTATCATTATTTCTCCATTAAAGAATCCTTCTATTATTTTACTATCTTCTTCAAAATATTCTGTTGTTTCTGTGTTCTTTATTTTGTTTAATATTTCACTAGATTTTCCTGGTTCTAGATTTATTAAATTTATAGTTTCTTCTACTTGTTTTTTAATTAATAGAAGATTTTCTAAGATTTGAGGTAAATTTTCTTGGCTCATTTTTGTTTTTGTTAGATATTAATATTGTTGGGGCAGGACGATTTTTATGGTATGTAAATATTATTTTGCATTTATTTTTAAAAATCGTCCTGCCCTTACATCTTTGTTTAGATATTATATCTAAAAATTGATTTATGCAATTGACATAAAGTATAAAATATGTTATTATATAGATTCAAATAAGGAGAATTTGAATGAGAAAACGAAGGTTAGTATCAAGTTTGGATCCACTAGATTATGATTTGTATCTTGAGGATTCTCGTTCTTTGATAAAAAGAAGAAGGATGAACAAAAAAGATACAAAGAAAAGAGAAAGACTTAAGGCAAAGGAAAGTCTTCATAACGAGATTTTTGAAGTTTCTAAGGATTTAAAAAAGCCAAAAAAACAAAAAATAAATATAGAAGAAAGATACAAAAAAAAATGGGAAAGGATGAGTCAACATGCGGATTCTTTTATGAGTTGTGTTGAGTTGTCTTTCCTGCAAAGAAAAAAAAGTACGCAAAAACTTTAAAAAATTAGCCAGGTACTAAAGCCCGCCTCCTGAAACAAAAAAGGGCTTTATTTTTTTTCTATAATAAAATTGACTTTAAGTTTATTAATTGTTATAGTTTTGTTTAATATTTGCTATTTTTTGCAAATTAAAACAATAGAATAAAAGGAGTTTATATGTGGGATCCAAATGCAGGATTTGAATCGGTTACTTTGCCAAATGGGCTTACTATTCATGCTTTAAATTTGCCTGGTCGGCCATTTGAAGATTTTGGGTTTTTAATTAATAGTGGGTCACAACAGGATCTTGTTGGTCTTGAAGGAACAGCTCATTTTGTTGAACATCTTGTTTCTTGTAATACCGGAATGGAAAAAGATGATATAAAGTCCTTCTTTGATGATTGTGGAGGAGATGTTTATTTGGGTGGTACTGGTAGTTTTTGTACAAAATATAATTTTTTCTTGCCAATAAATGATATGTCTATTATTTCAAAAGCTTTTTCTATTTTTGGGGAAATGTTAATTTCTTCTAATTTTAAAAAATATGTTGAAAGAGAAAGAAGTGTCATTTTTGAAGAATTTAACAGAAAATATCCTTTATCTTTTAAATTTGATATAGAATTAAAAGAACGAAAGGCCTTATATAAGGGGTGCTGGCTTGAAAGATCCACTAGTCCTTTTGGGACTGTAGATTCTATAAAAAAAATTAGTCAAAATGATTTACAATCTTTTTATGACAATCATTATACGCCTGCAAATATGGATATTGTTTGTGTTGGAGGAATGACTTTATTGGAGATTGAAAAAATTGTTTTAGAAAGTCATTTTGCTAAGGATAAAGCGGGTATAAGAACATCTATTCAGAATGAAATAATTAATTTTACAGAGCTGTCTGAAAATTTCCAATATTTTGATTTATCTCCTTATCTTGGAAAGGGTATCTTAAAAACAGCTTCTTATAGGAGTGCTGCAAAAATTCCTTGTAATGTTAATGAGAAGTCCATTGATATATTAAACGTTATGTTAAATAAAATTTTAAATAATGAAATTAGGGAAAGATATTCATTAACTTATTATATTAGTTCTTCTTGGAATAATTTTCGTTATTTTAATAATTTTAATATTAATTGTGAGGCTTTTAATCTAACAGCTTTAGATGAAATGAATGATATGGTTTCTTATTGTATAGAAAGTATATACAAGAGAAATGAGTTGTTTGAACAAACAAAGAAGTGTTTAATTGCAAAATGTTTTATGGTTGATAAAACAGCTAAAGATATTTGTAGTATTGTTATGAACGATATTTGCCTTTATAAAAAAATTATTTCTATCGAAGAAGATAAAAACAATATAGAAAGAGTTGAGATGAGTGATATAATTGATTTATTGAAATGGCTTACACCGGAACGTAGATGGACAATAATAACTCATCCATGAGTTAATTTTATTAGTGATTGAATAATTATTCGATCACTTTTTTATTTTATAGTAATATTAATAATGTTGATTAATTGTTTTTTGTATTATATAATCTATCTATTATTTAGGAGTATAGTTTAATGGTAGAACAAAGGTCTCCAAAACCTTTGGTGTGGGTTCGATTCCTACTACTCCTGCCACACAATAATCATTATAATCTATAAATTTATGGAAAATTTAGGTAATTCTATGAATCCATTGAATATTGGAGATATTTATAACGATAATAATAAAGAAAATTTAAAGAATTTTTCTCCTCAGAAAATAGCTGATGAAACTCGAAATTATTTGAAAAAAGTATTTTTATGGCTATTTGCTGGTATTTTTATTTCCGGTTTAGTTTCTTATTTTGTTTATGGATTTTTTAAAAATAATGATTTTGGAATAAGTGGCTATTTATTACCACTTGCTGTTATTGCTTTTATTGTTCAACTTGTGATTTGTCTTATATTAATTTGGGCAATTAAAAAAATATCAAAAGTAACAGCACAAGTTTTATTTATTTTATATGCTATTATTACTGGCATGACGTTTTCTTTTATATTTTTTGCTTTTTCTATAAAAACTATTACACTTACTTTTTTTGTAACATCAATAATGTTTTTAATCCTATCTATTGTTGGTTATAAAACTAAAAAAGATATATCAAAATTTTCTACTATACTTTTTTCTGGCTTAATGTGTTTAATTTTGGTTTCTGTCGTTAATCTTTTTATGGGAAATAACTTTCTTGATTTTATAGTTTCCGTAATTGGAGTTTTGGTGTTTATGGGATTTACTATTTTTGATGTTTATAGTATTAAAAAATTTAATATTATAGGAAACGAGGGAACTGATGAAGATGAAAAAGAAGTTATTGTTGGGGCTTTTAATTTATATTTAGATTTTGTTAATTTGTTTATAAATTTATTAAAGGTTATTAATGATATAACTTAATAGAATCATTGCTAAATTATAGAATATAGATATTGGGTATGTCTGATGTCTATATTTTTTTATTAACATACTATTGACACAATGTCAATAATGTGGTAATATATAGTCATGAGAAGATAGGATAAAACCTAAAATAAAACTTCTCTTATTTGAGGAATATAAGTGTATACTGGACGTCAACACTTAAATTCTTTATATATCTGGGAGGATATATGAAAAATGCAATCCTTATAAAAAAAGGATCATCCGGTTTTGTTGGACAGGCATCATCTTCTTCTTCGGCTTCGTCTGAAAAAAAGGACATGAGCCGCCAGAAAAGATATTCGTGCCATGCTCCGAACGCCGGTTACGCCCGCCGTCCCAGGGCCAATGCCGCCAATTGGATTTAATTAAATAAACCCAGTTTGGCCAAGTTCAGCTATTTAAACCTTCAATGAAGAAGGGGAAAGTAGCTGATTTTTTTATTTATTAAAAATTAAGTTTTTATTAACATTTTAATAACATTCTTTATGTTTTTTTATTTTTAATTCTTGTGTAGAATGGCTTCTATAAATTAACTTTTTTATTTTTAATTTACTTTAAATGGCTGATAAATCTTTTCTTCCACCACAAAACTTGGATGCTGAAAAAAGCTTATTAGGAGCTTTGCTTGTTGATAAAGATGCTATTGTTGAAGTTGCTGATGCGATAGATGCTGATGATTTTTATTCATCTGGTCATGGTCTTATTTATGATGCTATCAATACTCTTTACGAAAAAAGACAACCTACTGATATTGTTAATGTTATTAATATATTGGATGAAAGAAAACAATTAGATATGGTTGGTGGTAGATCTGCTATTATTGATTTAGCTGAAAAGAACGTTACTTCTGCTCATTCTGTTTCTTATGCAAAAATTATTTCTAAAAAAGCTACATTAAGAAGACTTATTACAAAGTCTGCTGAAATTAATGAGCTTGCATATCATGAAGATATGGATATTGAAGAAATATTAGATACTGCTGAAAGAGAAATTTTTGGTGTTGCAAAAGATTTGAAAACAGATTCTTTTACACCACTTAGAAATGTGTTAAATGAATCTTTTGAGAGAATTGATTCTTTAAGCCAAAATAAGGGACAATTAAGAGGTTTGACTAGCGGTTTTAAAGATTTGGATCATACTCTTTCTGGTTTTCAAAAGTCTGATCTTATTATTCTAGCTGCTCGTCCTTCTGTTGGTAAAACTTCTTTTGCTATGGATATTGTTCGTAATGCTGCTATACAGGGTAAAGCTAAGGTTGCTTTTTTTTCTCTTGAAATGAGTAAGGAGCAATTAACTGATAAGCTTATTTCTGCAGAATCTGGAGTTGATCTTTGGAAGCTTAGAACTGGTAATCTTTCTGATCAATCTAATGATAATGACTTTGAAAAAATTGGTCATGCTATCAATAGCTTGTCTGATGCTAATATATTTCTTGATGATTCAGGTACTATAACTGTTATGCAAATTAGAACTAAATGTAGAAGACTTAAAGCTGAACAAGGTCTTGATATGATTGTTATTGATTATTTACAGCTTATTGCTGATGGTGGATCAGAAAACAGAAACAATGAAATTTCTATGATTTCTAGATCTTTGAAACAACTTGCAAAAGAACTTGACATTCCTGTTATTGCCTTATCTCAGTTATCACGTGCTGTTGAAATGTCTAAACCAGCTATTCCTAAACTTTCTCATTTGAGAGAATCTGGTTCTATTGAACAAGATGCTGATATTGTTATGTTTATTTATAGAAAATCTGCTGATAAGAATTATAGACCTGAAGAAATTATGCCTGATGAAAAGAATATTGCAGAAATTCATATTGCTAAACACAGAAATGGTGCCTGCGGGGTTATCGGATTATATTTCAATGGTCAGACTACATCATTTAAAAATTTAGCTGTTAATTTCCAATCTACTAATGTTGAAATTTAATGTTATAATGTTTAGTAATAAGTAATTTAATTCTTGTTGTTATGTCTACTTTATATAGAAAATATCGTCCTAAATTATGGTCTGAAGTTTTTGGTCAGGAAAATATTAAAAATACTTTAAAAAATGAGATTTTAAACGATAAGCTTGCTCATGCTTATATTTTTGCTGGATCTAGAGGTATTGGTAAAACTACAACTGCAAGACTTTTTGCTAAAACTTTAAATTGTAAGAATAGAAAACCAGATGATATTGAGCCATGTGGTACTTGTGAATCTTGTATTGCTATTGATGGTGGTAGTAGTATGGAGCTTATTGAAATAGATGCTGCTTCAAATACTGGTGTTGATGATGTTAGAGAGCTTAGAAAGCTTACTAGAATTCCTGCTAGAGCGGGTTCTTATAAGATTTTTATTATAGATGAAGTTCATATGCTTTCTAAACAGGCTTTTAATGCATTGCTTAAAACATTAGAAGAACCACCAGAAAGAGTTATTTTCATTCTTGCCACTACTGAAATTAATAAAATATTAGATACAATTCTTTCTAGATGTCAGATTTTTAAATTTAAAAAAGCTACAACCGAAGAAATTGTTGCTGATTTAAAACTTATTTGTGAAAAAGAAGAAATAGATGTTTCTCGTGATGTGCTTCTTCGTGTTGCTGAGAAGTCTACGGGTGGTTTTAGAGATGCTGAAGGTTTGCTTGGAAAGATATTGTCTTCTTTAAATCAAAAAACTATAAACGAAGATGATATTTTTAGTATTATAAATAAAACCAATCAAGATTTTGTTTTAAGTTTTGTTAATAATATATCAAATAAAGACATAAAGGCTTGTTTTGATATAATTTCTGAAGTTATAGAAAATCAGTCTAATTTTGATGATTATATTTTAGATTTAATTGAAATATTTAGAAAAATTTTAATTTTTAAATATAATCCCGACTGTTTAGAGAGTTGGAAAAATTTAAATGATGATGTAAAAAGTTGTATAGAAAAAATATCCAAAGAGATTGATTTTAATAGAATTTCAATGATTATCAAGAAATTGATTCAAGTTAAATTGGATATAAAAAATTGTGATATTGTTCAATTACCATTAGAAATAGCAGTGGTGGAAATGTGCGAGGAGAGACGTTTCTCCGAAACGTCTGTACCAAAAGATATTGAAATTGTTTCAAATAAAAATAAACCTTCTTTCTCTGAAGCTACGGCAGGCAAGGACGTTTCAGTATTAGATATTTTAGATGATAATGAGCCAAAGCCTAATATTGCTGAGGTTGTAGAGAAAAATGGTCTATTAAATCATGTTGATCCTTCAAAAAGAGAACAAATGATGAAAAGATTTGGGTTGAATAAGGAAGGTAATGGAGGGGCACAAAATATTGCGTCCGTACAAGAAATAAAAGAGATTAAGAAAGAAGAGCCACAAGAAGATATTTCAGTGTTTGATTTACTAAAAGATGAGTTTGCTGATAATTTAGAATAAAATAAATAAAAATAATGTAGGTGCCAGATATATCTGGCACCTACATTATTTTTATTTATTTTTTATTTTCTTCTTTCCATTTTGCAATCAGCTTGTGATTGCCTGATTTTAATATTTCTGGAACCTTTAATTCTATTGTTTTCTTATTTTTCTTATATTTAAATATTTCTGGTTTTGTATATTGAGGATATTCTGTCTGATCATCTTCATAAAACGAGTCTTGTTTGAAACTTTCTTCGTTTCCAAGTGCTCCTGGTAATAACCTTGTTATAGAGTCTACGAGGATCATGGCTGGAAGATTTCCATTAGTTAGTACATAATCACCAATTGATATTTTTTCGTCTATAAATTCATCTATTCTAGAATCTATTCCTTCATAATGGCCATTTATCATAATTATTTGGTCTAATTTTGAGAGTTCTTTTGCTATTTTTTGATTATATTTTTTCCCTGTTGGGGTAAATAAAATTATTTTACTATTTTTTGATAGTTTTATTTTTTTTAGAGTTTTATATATTGGTTCTATTTTCATAAGCATACCTGGTCCACCACCGTATGGTGTATCATCAACAGTTCTGTGGCTATCCGTTGTATTGTCTCTAATATTATGAATTTTTATTTTTATAATTTTTTCTTTTTGTGCACGTTTAATAATACTTTCATTGAAATATGAATCAAATATGCTTGGAAAAATTGTTAGTATGTCGAATTTCATTTTATGAATTGAAGTGATTAGATATTATTATACCTACATAATGAGTTATTATTATCACTAATGTTGCTATTAGTAAATGCTCTCTAACAACTTTTATTGTTTTTTCATTATGTTCTTTGGCCGTTTTTATACTTAATAATGTTAAAACTAATAATCCCCAAAGTATGCTTATTATTATTGCAATATTTTGTTTGAATATTATTATAGGTATTAAAAATGTTAATGCAAATAGTAATTTTGTTAAAAAAGTAGAAATTGTTACTTCCCAAATTTCTTTATTGGTAGATTTTTTATTTGTTACTTCTTCTGATATATGAGCTCCTAATGCATCAGAAAAAGAATCAGCTATTGCTATTGTTATTATTCCACCTATTATTATCATTTTTGAAGCTTCACTTGAATCTAATCCTGTTATTAATCCTAAAGTTGTTATTACTCCTGAGGTTAATCCAAAACTAAGTCCTTTTTGTATTGATTTTTTCATTGTTTTATTTATCTTTTATATTCTTTATTATATAAGAAAATAGGAGAATTTGCCAAATTTCATATATTGTGATTATATTTAGCTAGTTTTATTGTTATTTTATAAATCATAAAGGAGGTTGGTTGTGAGAAATATATGTATTTTTTTATTCTGTTTAACTATTTATTCTTGCAGTAACATCTTTATGTCCACTGATATGAAAGATGTAGAATATTATGAAAATACTGATAATCAAAAAATATTTTCTTTTGGCAACATTGATTCTGGGAAAAATGTTTTAGTTGTTATTGGTAGTGATATTTATAAAGAAAGAATTGAGAGCGTTGGTAGTGATAGTATCGAGAATAAAATATTATCTTATATGGTTAATCCTAGTTTATACTATTATTATCCAACTGATCCAAAGTCTGAAAATTTTGAATCAAAATATAAAGGTGAAGAATATAAAAATTGGAAAAATGAATATTTAGATCTTCAAAATGCTTATTATTATGTTATTGTAACAAATAAAGAAGAAAATATTTTGTCTCTTATTAAATCAAGTGGGCTTGTATTTAATTATTTTATGCTTTATTTTCATGGAAATAGGAATTATATTGAAGCTAGATTTATTTCAAGAGGTGATTTGGTTATGAATTTGAATGATTCTGAAATTAAATCTCATTTTGATAAAAACTGTTTAGGTTTAATGCTTGCTTGTAGTGTTAATGGCTTTGATATTACAAATTATTCTTTTGCAGTTTTGTTTTCTTATGCTTTAGGTATAAAAAACATGATAGTTTCTAGTTCAAATATTTTTGATAATTTGAGTTCTTCTTATAGAAAATATTATGGTAATTTTAAAAAAGTATTTTATGGAGATTATGATTTAGAGTCTGCTTATGATAAATATATTAATTTGTCACATATTCAAAGTTTTAATTCTAGTGCGCAAGAGCATTTAATTATTAATTTGCCTAATTCGGTAATAATAGACAATAGTGCTTTTGGTTATCTAGCACCTCCGTTTTACCTTGTTTATTCTTCTTGTGATGACTATTTTGATAATTTGAATATTACCAACAGTTATTGTGAGGTTTATTTAAATTATGAGACTGAAGAGGTAATTTGGAAGTATTATA